>Ga0209540_10000261_pt1 | contig 58654 bp, 55 predicted proteins | sample BarGraIncu01121A_FD_184501 | JGI IMG/M metagenome (GOLD analysis project Ga0209540, IMG submission 184501) | Arctic peat soil microbial communities from Barrow, Alaska - Barrow Graham LP Incubations 011-21A (SPAdes) (version 2) | ecosystem: Environmental > Terrestrial > Soil > Wetlands > Peat... | reverse complement strand
ATGAACGTCATTTATATGGCAACTACAGAGGTCAGGGCTGCGGTGGTAACTTCTATTGCCACGACAATAGTCAGTTTCTTACCGGTTTTCGCCATGGAAGCTGCCGAAGGAAAATTATTTCATCCGCTGGCTTTTACCAAAACCTTTGCACTTTTATCTGCATTTATTTTGGGTATCGTTGTGTTGCCAACTTTGGTACATATACTTTTCGATATTAGGATTGATACTAAGAAAATCAGAAAGTATTTTAATGGCAGTCTGATTGTGGCGGGAGTTGCGTTTATTATTTTTTGGCATGTTTGGCCTGCATTGGCTTTAATTGCCGTTGGTATTAATAATTTGCAGGATTTTCGTTGGCCATCAACCCGCAAGGAATATCCAAACTATATCAATATTGCCATTACTGTTTTGGTGGCTGTGTATTATTTGTCTATGGAATGGTTGCCTTTGGGTGCACACAATAGTTTGCTGGTTAATTTCTTATTTGTCACCGGAATTGTTTCGGTAATTTTGGCTGCTTTGATGACGATGGTTCATTTTTACGAATCAATTCTTCGTTGGGCATTGATAAACAAATGGAAATTTCTGACACTTCCGGCTTTTACGCTTTTGTTTGGATTGTTGGTTTGGCAGGGATTTGATAAATCATTCGGATTTATTGCATCCGGTTTTGAGAAAATTGGATGGCAAGGTCCGGCTAAGCTTTTCCCCGGAACGGGAAAAGAATTTATGCCTTCGCTCAATGAAGGTTCGTATTTACTTATGCCAACCAGTATGCCGCATTCGAGTATCGAAAAGAATCTGCAATATATCGAAACGCTGGATAAACGACTGTCGGCTATTCCCGAAGTGGAAGTAGCGGTGGGCAAGTGGGGACGAGTGAATTCTGCTTTAGACCCGGCACCTGTACAAATGTTCGAAAATACGATTAATTATCGTCCGGAATATATGTTGGGTGAAAATGGTCAGCGTGAACGTTTCAAAGTGAATGGTGACGGTGCATTTCTGTTAAAAAACGGAAAAATATTTAATGCAAAAACGGAAACACTTCGGGCCATTCCTTCCGATAGTTTGATTTCCGATAATAATGGAGAATATTTCCGACAATGGCGCCCACAAATTAAGAAGCCGAACGACATTTGGAACGAAATAGTAAAAGTGACCGATATACCAGGTTTGACTTCTGCTCCTAAGTTACAACCTATCGAAACGCGTTTGATAATGCTTTCTACCGGAATGCGCGCACCTATGGGATTGAAAGTGTATGGTCCCGATCTGGAATCAATCGAAAAGGCCGGAATGGTATTTGAAAAAGCATTGAAAACAGTTCCTTCGGTGAAGGCATCTTCGGTGTTTTACGATCGTGCTGTTGGAGCGCCCTATATTGAAATTAAATTGAACCGTGAAGCCATGGCTCGTTATGGAATGACTGTAAATGATGTGCAGGAAATACTTCAGGTGGCGATGGGTGGTATGGTTTTAAGTACTTCTGTCGAAGGGCGTGAGCGTTTTCCTATGCGGGTTCGGTATGCACGTGAATTAAGGGACAACCCGGATGATATAAAACGGATTCTGATTCCATCGATGAGTGGAACTCAAATTCCGTTGGGTGAAATTGCCGATATAGATTATACCCGTGGAGCACAAATGATTCGCAGTGAAAATACTTTTCTTGTGGGTTATGTTATTTTCGACAAAATAGAAGGTAAAGCCGAAGTGGATGTCGTGAATGAAGCTGCTAATATCATTCAGAAAAAAATTGATTCAGGTGAAATAAAACTTCAACCGGGCATTTCGTTTAAGTTTGCAGGGAATTATGAAAATGAAATCCGTGCAACAGAACGCTTATCCATCGTCATTCCAATAAGTTTGTTGTTGATTTTGCTATTGTTATACTTCCAGTTCAAAACAGTGACAGCCTCGTTTATACATTTTTCAGGCGTTTTTGTGGCATTTGCCGGGGGATTTATTATGTTGTGGTTGTACGGGCAGGATTGGTTCATGAACTTCTCGGTTGCCGGTATGAATATGCGTGACCTTTTCCAAATGCATCCTATCAATCTGAGTGTTGCAGTCTGGGTTGGGTTTATTGCTTTGTTTGGCATTGCCACCAACGATGGTGTGATTATGGGAACCTATATTCATCAGGTTTTTGAAGAAAAGAAACCAAAAACGGTGCATGATATGCGCGAAGCAGTTGTTTTAGCCGGAAAAAAACGGGTTCGACCCGCTATGATGACTACTGCAGTTGCGGTAATTGCCTTATTACCGGTGCTTACTTCCACCGGAAAAGGTGCGGATATTATGGTGCCAATGGCGATTCCTACTTTTGGCGGAATGATTATTCAGGTGATGACTATTTTTGTGGTACCATTGTTTCAGGCAATGTGGAGGGAGAGAGCTGTAAGAAAAGCCTGAAAGGCTGTAATGTGAATAACCACGGGTGAAGCCCGTGGGAGAAACGAGAGATAAATACCAGCCCTGGAGGGGCTGAATATCACATGATAATGTTGTTCAACCCTTTAGGGTTGGTTTTACTGGGCTTACTCATCCGTGGGTTTCACCCACGGTTATTCACATTTAGCCACTTCGTGGCAAAGCTTCAATCTTTATTTTATATTTATGATTAAATGATTAATAAAATGAGAAAGAAAAAAAATAAATATATCGCAATTGGAATAATAATCTGCATTACTTTGTTTCAAAGTGTTTCGGCTTTTTCGCAGGATTCGCTGATGCATTACCTAGAGTTTGCTACTAAAAACAATCCGACCGTTTTGCAGCGATACAATGAATATCAGGCAGCGTTGCAGAAAGTTCCGCAGGTGGGTAGTTTGCCCGATCCACAATTGGAAATGGGTGTTTTTCTGAGTCCAATGGAGTTGATAAGTGGAAATCAGGTGGCAGAAATTAAGCTGATGCAAATGTTTCCGTGGTTTAGCGTTATCAAAAATGCAAAAGACGAAATGAGTCTGATGGCAAAAGCCAAATATGAAACATTCAGGGATGCCAAGTTGCAGGTTTATTACGATGTGCAGCGGAACTTGTACGATTTATACAAAGTGAAACAGAATATTCGTATTTCCGAAAAGAACGTTGATATATTAAAAACCATCGAGCGACTTACTTTGGTAAAGTTTAAAATAGGCTCATCGGCAGGTAGCAGTTCATCTTCTTCTGATGCTGTGTCGAATGGAAATTCATCGTCAGTTTCTTCGGGTTCAACAGGAATGAATATAATGGGAAATAATCCAACAACAACATCGGTAAGTGCTTCCGGTTCAATGCCGTCAAGTCCCATGGGTTCTTCGTCGGGAAGTTCGGGTCTGGCAGATGTGTACCGCATCCAAATTGATATTGGTGATTTGGAAAACAATATTGCGTTATTGAAAAGTCAACAAAATACAATTCAAGCCCGATTTAATAGTTTTCTGAACCGACCCATGACAACTCCTGTTTCGATTCCGGAAATACTTTCATCCGAAACGCTGGATATTTCGTATTTATCGGTATCCGATTCCATGTTTATGCGTAATCCCATGTTGACTATGTTGCAATATGAACAACAATCGCTGGAAGCACGGAGAAAAATGGTGAAACAAATGGGTTATCCAATGGTAGGAGTGGGGCTGAATTATTCAGTAATCAGCAAAAGCGAAATGTCAACGTCGCCTATGAATGGTCAGGATATGATTATGCCAATGCTAACGGTTACTTTACCCATTTACCGGAAGAAATACAAAGCCATGCAAACTGAAACCAATTATTTGAAAACGGCTACGCAACAAAACTATCAGGCAACTGCCAATTCTTTGCAAACCGACTATTACGAAGCTTTGCAAAACTATTCGGATGCTCAACGAAGGATGAAACTGTATGATAATCAAAGTAAGTTAGCACAAAAATCGCTGGATATATTGATTAAAACCTTTTCATCATCCGCTTCTAATTTAACCGATATTCTGCGTATTCGTCAACAATTACTGGACTATGAATTAAAACAAGTGGAAGCGATAAGTGATTTTAATACGGCGAAAGCGTGGATAAAACGTTTAGCAACTCCGTAGGAGTTGAATGTGAATAACCCCCAGTAAAACTGGGGGATGTGAATATAAAGACAAACTCTACCCCGGAGGGGTTGAACATAAAAACCGATTCATTTAAATTTTATGAAAACATTATTTTCAAACAAAAACGTACGTTATGGTCTGCTGGTGCTGGCAGGACTATTCATTGGCTGGCTGTTATTTCATTCACCAAAGGAAGTCAAAGAAGAACATAATCACGCTGCAGAAGTTGCAAAGTCGGAAATTTGGACTTGTGCCATGCATCCGCAAATTCGCATGAAAAAACCAGGTAAATGTCCTATTTGCGGCATGGAATTAATACTGTTGAATCAAAACAGTGTGGCAAAAGCTGATTCAAATGCTGTTCATTTTTCGAAAGAAGCCTTAGCACTTGCTAATGTGTCGATTTCAATTGTCAGTCGTCAGAAACCGGTGAAAGAAGTTCGTCTATATGGAAAAGTACAAGCCGATGAACGCTTATTACAAAATCAGACAGCGCATATTTCCGGTCGGATTGAAAAATTATATGTTAACTTCACAGGCGAACCTGTTCGTCAGGGGCAAACACTGGCTTTAATTTATTCTCCGGAATTGATTACATCACAACAAGAATTGTTGGAAGCAGCTAAATCCAAACAAACTCAACCTGAAATTTACCAGGCAGCCAAAGACAAACTGAAACAATGGAAGCTGACTGATTCGCAAATTGCAACTATCGAAAGTTCAGGACGCGTAAAAACAAATTTTGAAGTGGTTTCGAATACCAACGGTATTGTAACTGCTAAACGGGTGAATACCGGCGATCATATTTCGGAAGGTGCGGTATTGTTCGATGTGGCTAATCTTTCGAACGTTTGGGTGCTGTTCGACGCCTATGAAAGTGATTTGCCTTTTCTGCATATTGGGAATAATATCACGTTTACTTTACAGGCTTTACCAGGAAAAAACTTTTCGGCGAACATTAAATTTATTGATCCGGTCATCGATCCGGTGAATCGTGTGGCAAAAGTACGTGTTGAAATAAGCAATGCTGCCGGAAAACTGAAACCCGAAATGTTTGCTTCCGGCGTGGTGAAAGCCAATCTGGATGAGTTTAAGGACAAACTGGTTATTCCACGTTCTGCGGTGTTATGGACTGGTAAACGCTCCATAGTATATGTAAAACAAAGAGATACCGACGAATCATTATTCAAAATGCGTGAAATAGAACTCGGTCCCATGTTGGGAAACAGTTATGTGGTGCTCGGTGGATTAACCGAAGGTGAAGAAATTGTAACCGATGGAACCTTTAGCGTGGATGCTGCGGCTCAGTTGGCAGGTAAACCAAGTATGATGAATCGTGATCAACCTGAAATTAAAAAAACCGGTAGCATGCCGGGAATGGATATGTAATTGTAAGGGGATATATTGAATAAACTATCGACCTTCTGAAGTCATTGTCAAAAAGTCTCTATTATTTCCATGCGATTTCGCTTTCATATAAACGACCGATGAAGGAACGGAAATGTTTTTGATGGATAGTGATGATTTTGGGATATTGAGAGAAGAAGTTGGAACAGGAAGTGGGAGCAAAGCCAGTAATTGTTCGGGCATCGAATCCAGTCTGGTAATTTCTACAGATGCAATACCGGCACATACAATATCAAGTTCCATTGCAGCCCGGTATGATAAATCAATTGTCAGCCTTCTTTGAAATGGACCACGGTCGGTGACCGTAACAATAACTTCTTTGTTGTTTTTCGGGTTTCGCACTTTCAGAATGGTTCCGAAAGCGTAGGTGCGATGTGCACAGGTCATACTGTCGCGGTGATATCTTCCACCATCCGAAGTGTGATGTCCTTGTAATTTGTTGCTGTAATAGGAAGCTTTTCCATGCTGTTTGGCAAAAGCCATCGTAATGGAAATGAATAGGAAAAGTATGGATAATAGTATGGTTTTTTTCATGTTAGTTTGGGTTTGTGCTACAAATATAGCAAAAAAGTTGAGACTCCCACCATTTTTGCAACAGGGGTTAACTATTATTTTGGCAAAATGACGAATAAAAATCCTGTTTTAAAAAGTCTTTGTTTGACTATTTAAGGTTTAATTTCTTAAATTGTTGAATAGAAAACCTGCATAATAAATAAGATAGATTGGTCGTTTCAACAAAAAATTGTACCTTTGTTGCTCCAAAAAAACAGCTTATTATTATGAGTCATACCGACCAACAATACGACCATGTTGCCGCCATTTGCCGCGATATTTTCACAAAAAAAATGAAAGATTACGGCTCCTCATGGCGCATTTTGCGTACACAATCGGTTACCGACCAAATCTTCATCAAAGCCAACCGCATTCGAAGTATTGAAACCAAAGGCGTAGCCAAAGTGGACGAAGGGATTCGCTCCGAGTTGATAGCAATAGTAAATTACGGCATTATCGGTTTAATTCAATTGGAATTGGGTTACTCCGATGCCGACGATTTGACTTTCGATCGTGGCATGGAACTTTACAGTAAATATATACAGGAAGCAAAAAAGTTGATGATGGATAAAAACCACGATTACGATGAAGCCTGGCGTACCATGCGCATGGAATCGTATACCGATTTGATTCTGATGAAAATTTACCGCACCAAACAAATTGAAGATAATCAAGGTAAAACGTTAGCTTCTGAAGGAATTGATGCCAATTATTTTGATATGATTAATTATGCGGTTTTTGGGCTGATAAAGTTGATGGAGGAGGTTGATTAGTTAATTGGTAAATTGGTTAATTAGTTGAATATGTAAATGATTTTGTAAAATTATAACGATAATGAGAAAAGGCAATAGAAATTCGAATAAGAATCAGTCATTAGAGAGAGCCGGAAATGTTTTGCTGCAAATTAGCCGCTTTTTGTTAGGTGGCGTATTTATTTTTTCGGGTTTTGTAAAAGCCATCGATCCGCTCGGCTTCACTTATAAAATTGAAGATTATCTGCGTGCTTTTGGCGGGATATTCGAATCTTTTTCCGTTATAGCTTTGCCTGCTGCCATTCTCCTTTCTACTATAGAATTACTAATTGGTCTCAACTTTGTTTTCAGTGTTCAACTTAAACGTACCTCTTTACTTGCATTAATATTTATGCTGGTAATGACGCCGCTTACTTTATATATTGCCCTAAAGAATCCTGTATCCGATTGCGGTTGTTTTGGAGATGCACTGGTGATTAGCAATTGGGCCACTTTTTATAAAAACTTGGTACTAATTACTTTGGTAGCATTGATGCTTAATTTTCATACCAAAATTCGTTCGCTTTTAGTTCCACGCATGCAATGGGTGGCAGTGGGTGTATTTGTTTTCATTGGGATTAGCCTGTCAGTTTATAGCTATCGCCATTTACCATTGATCGATTTTCGTCCTTATAAAATAGGAGTGAATATCCCTGCAGCGATGATATTACCCGAAAATGCACCTTCGGATAAATATGAAACGACCTTTCTTTATTCTAAAGATGGTCAGATAAAAGAATTTACACTCGAAAATTATCCCAAAGGTGATTCAAGCTGGGTCTTTGTCGATCAGAAATCGGTATTGATATCGAAAGGTTATCAGCCACCGGTTCACGATTTTTCGATTGTAAACGGAAAATTTGAAGATATTACCGAAAAAGTACTTTATAATCCGGGTTATACTTATTTATTGACAATGTACGACCTGGCTAAATCCTCCGAAGAAGGTGCAAAAAAGGCCGAACTCATCTATCAGATGGCTTTGAAATCAGGAACTGCTTTTTATGCTTTAACTGCTTCGTCGGATGCCGATATACAAAATTTCAAACAAAAAACCGGGGTCACCTATCCGTTTTGCAAAACCGATCCGATAACACTTAAAACCATTATTCGTGGCAATCCGGGTCTGGTATTGATTAAAAAAGGAACTGTTGTCGGGAAATGGAACTGGAGAGACTTTTTATAGGGGTAAGAGGTAAGGAGTAAGAAAATAATATGAAGAAAAAGTTATTTTTATTCTTGTTTATTGGTCTATTCTGTAAAACTAATGCACAGCGATGGATTATCCCGGAACGCTCACGTTTTGTCCCTGAGCATGATTTTCGGTTTGGTATTGGATACAAACCCTTTGAGGCAGCTTATGCACTTAAGAATATAGGCGACTGGGGCATGGATCCCTTATATGAAAATATAAAATTGATTGACTTTGATACAAAAAATTATTACAGCGGTGCAAGATACACTACCAATGCGTTATTTGTAGAATATATTTATCAGGCAAACAGATGGTTTGGAATAGGAGCAAGCTATACCTATTTTGCCTATTTCAATAACTATTATGATACTTCATCAGATGCGTATGTTGGAAGAAATATAGCTCAGCATTTTTCATTGTATCCTACTGTGCGCTTAAGCTGGATAAATAACCCCGGATTCAGCATGTATTCGGCCTTTGGTTTTGGCGGCAGATTGGTACTTGAAACTGATAGGTTAAGGTCTGCAAGTTCAACTTCCTTACGAAATAATATTGCAGGACAAATTACCTTGTTAGGTCTGACTGTTGGAAAAAAAGTTTATGCATTTACCGATTTATCCACCCTTGGAACTCAAGGCTTATTGACGGTCGGGATTGGTTATAGATTAGTTAGTTACCATAAAAGATAGACTATGAAAACTAAACTATTATTCTATTTACTGTTGGCTGTCACTTTTAGTTCGTGCGTGATTCGTGAACCGGAAGTGAAACCGGATGTGGTATCTCCGGGAATGCGGATGTTTGATTACAGTGATTTCAATCTGCAGTATTTAACCAGATATTTCAACCGGGTTTTATTGATGGATAGTTTTTTTAATTCACCCGATTCGTTAAAGAAATCTTTTAGGGAAACCTATTTTTATCAATTCCAAATTTCACACAAAGATACGAATCACTGGTATTTAAAGAATAGTAATGACACAGCCTATATTATCGTAACTGATAGTCAATCTATACAAAAAGTAAATGCTGAATGGTTAATAAAAGACCAGTATGATTCGAGTTATTGTAAAGTCAGTTGTATTGCCCATAATAGTTGGGTGATAAAGGCTGCAGGCAATAAAATGCAATTCTGGACTGTAAATGCCGAATTGCAGATTGTCTGTAAGGATACTAAAACTCCTTTATCTTTCTTTGATAATAATTTTACTGTAACCGGAAATGGAGTATTAACTTCAAGTGACGATTATGGATTTGCACAAAAAATGAAATTGATTTATCAAATTAAAGATCCTTTAATTCATGAATCAAAGAGATGGACATTTGTTGATGGTAATATTGATATTACAGCTCAGGATTCGACTGCAAATCGTACGGAGCAGGCAAATGCTAAGTATTTAAATGGCACATCTGTTTCGGTAGAAATAATATATCACGGGAAAACGAAAGTGTATGATAATTGGCAGTCCGATTGGTATCTTTGGTAATCTATAAAAGAAAATTTATTTCCAAACTAAATATTAAATATAAAAAAGATGAGAAAAAACATTGTTGCAGGAAACTGGAAAATGAACAAGACCCTGCAGGAAGGGTTAGCATTGGCAACTGAATTGAATGAAGTTTTGGCCGATGCAAAATTGAAATGTGATGTGGTAATCGGAACTCCGTTTATTCATTTGGCAAGTGTAGCTGCTGCAATCGATACTAAAAAAATCGGTGTAGCTGCTCAAAACTGTGCTAACCATGAATCTGGTGCTTATACAGGCGAAATCAGTGTTTCTATGATTAAATCTACAGGTGCAAACTATGTAATTCTTGGTCACTCCGAACGTCGTGAGTATTATGGCGAAACCAGTGCTATCCTGAATGAAAAAGTAGCGCTTGTACTTGCTGAGGGATTGACTCCGATTTATTGTTGCGGTGAAGCATTGGAAGTACGTAATGCCAACACACAAAACGCTTATGTGAAAAATCAACTTGATGAGACAGTTTTCAATTTGAGTGCAGAAGATTTCAAAAAAATCGTTATAGCTTACGAACCTATTTGGGCAATTGGAACAGGTGTAACTGCTTCTACTCAACAAGCTCAGGATATGCTGGCTTTCATGCGTGGTATTATTGCTGAAAAATTCGGAAAAGAAATAGCAGAAAATACTTCTATTCTTTATGGTGGTAGCTGCAATGCTAAAAATGCTGCTGAATTGTTCTCTCAACCTGATATCGACGGTGGTTTGATTGGTGGTGCTGCTCTTAAAGTAGCCGACTTCAAAGCAATTATCGACGCTTTTTGATTTTCCCAAAAAACTTTTGGAGTGCTAAGCACTCAAAAGAGTTTTTGAAATTATTAAATCGAAAATATAAAATAACAAACTCTCAAAGGTACTTCGTACTCTTTTAGGTTTTTAATAAAAAAATCCTGTAATGTAAATTACAGGATTTTTTATATAAATATATTTACGCGCCAATAATTCGTGTTAATTGGTGTTTTTACGTTCGATTTCTCTAAGATTTTCCATCTTTTTTAAAGCCAGAAAACCGTAAATGTCTTCTAAGTGTTCAGTCACTTTCTGATTTCCAAACTCGTAAACCTTCGTTATTAAACCGTCAAGGAAATCACGATCGTGCGAAACGACGATGATGGTTCCGTCGAAATCAACCAGCGCTTGTTTCAAAATGTCTTTGGTCTTCATGTCCAAATGATTGGTAGGTTCATCCAGAATAAGCAGGTTTACCGGTTCGAGTAGCAGTTTAATCATTGCCAAACGTGTCCGCTCACCTCCCGAAAGCACCTTCACTTTTTTGAATGCATTGTCACCACCAAACATAAATGCACCCAACAGGTTTTTAATATTGTTGCGGATATCACCTACCGCTACATCGTCGATGGTTTGAAAAACGGTTAGATTTTCATCCAGCAAAGAAGCCTGGTTTTGGGCAAAATATCCGATTTTCACATTGTGTCCTAGCGTGAGGTTTCCTTCATGCTCAATCTCTTTCATAATACATTTTACCAGAGTCGACTTTCCTTCACCGTTTTTTCCGACAAAGGCTATTTTCTGACCCCGTTCAATCATGAAATTGGCATTTCCAAAAATACGTTTTCCATTGTAACATTTTCCAACACTTTCTGCCGTAACCGGATAATTTCCGGACCGGGGCGAAGGTGGAAATTTGAGTCGCAATGCCGATGAATCCTCTTCATCAACTTCCAGAACCGGTAGTTTTTCGAGCATTTTTACACGCGATTGCACCTGATTGGTTTTGGAATAAGTGCCTCTGAATCGTTCGATGAAGTCCATGTTCTCCGCAATCATTTTTTGTTGCTCGTCGTATTGCTTTTGTTGCTGTTCTCGACGTTCCTTGCGTAGTTCCAGATAATGGGAGTACTTGGCTTTATAATCATAAATCCGACCCATGGTAACCTCAATGGTACGCGTTGTGATATTGTCTACAAAAGCCCTGTCGTGCGAAATTACCACTACAGCTTTGGCTGAGTTAATCAAAAATTCTTCGAGCCACTGAATAGATTCAATATCAAGGTGATTGGTAGGCTCATCAAGCAAAATTACATCCGGACGACGAAGCAAAATCTTTGCCAGCTCGATACGCATGCGCCAACCGCCACTTAATTCAGACGTTTTACGTGTAAAATCTTCACGCGAAAAACCTAATCCCAACAAGGTTTTTTCAATATCGGCATCGTAGTTAATTTCTTCAATGCTGTAAAATTGTTCGCTCAGAGCCGATACTTCTTCAATCAGCTGCATATAACTGTCCGATTCGTAATCGGTACGGGTAGTAAGTTGTTCGTTGAGTTCTTCAATCTTCTTTTCCATTTCAGTGATAGCCGAAAATGCCATAGCCGTTTCTTCAAAAACCGTTCGGGTATCTTCCGTAAGCAAATGTTGTGGTAGATAAGCTACCACCATTTCTTTGGGACAGGAAACAGTCCCACGTGAAGGCTCACGCGCTCCGGCAAGGATTTTAAGTAAAGTGGATTTTCCGGCTCCATTTTTACCCATTAAAGCAATGCGGTCATTTTCGTTAATAACAAAGGAAATATCCTGAAAGAGGGTCTGGCCTCCAAATTCTACGGTAAGTGCGTCAACTGATAACATGAAGATAATTAAGATTGAAAAAAATTGAAAATGAAAGAATGTAATAATGAAGAATGAAAAAATAAAGACTTTAAGTAATCGATAAAAAACTCATCAACAGAATGTGTTGATGAGTTTTATGTTTAATTTGAATGCGAAGAATCATCTTCACTTTCAATAATTGTGAATTATGCTTGTTGCAATAACGTAATGCATTTTTCGAGACTTTCTTCCCAATGTGGAATATTTATGCTGTATGTTGATTTGATTTTGGCTTTATTCAATACACTGTAATTCGGACGTGGTGTACGTGCCGGATAATCTTTGGTTTCAATCGGACGTACATCGCAGGTTATACTTGCAATTCGATGAATGCTTTTGGTGAAATCGTACCAACTGCAAACGCCTTCGTCGGAAAAATGGTATATTCCCGGAACAAAAGTCTCGTGGCTAAGTAATGTCAGAATTGTACCGGCTAAGTCGGCTGCATAAGTTGGAGTGCCAATCTGGTCGTAAATAACATTCAGCGAATCACGTTCAGTGCCAAGTTTTATCATCGTTTTTACAAAATTATTGCCGAAGGAAGAATATAACCAGGCAGTACGTAAAATAACCGCTTGGTAGCAACTTTCCAACAAAGCCTGCTCACCTTCCAGTTTAGATTTGCCGTAAACAGTTGCAGGGCAAACGGGCATATCTTCTGTATATGGTAGATAATTTGTGCCATCAAAAACATAGTCGGTTGAAATATGAACTACTTTCACATTGTTTTCTTTGGCAACTTCAGCTATATTACGAACGGCATCACGATTGATTTTATAACACAGTTCGACATCGTCTTCGGCCTTATCAACCGCTGTATAGGCTGCACAGTTTACGATAATATTAACGTTATTGTCTTTGACGAAAGCATTAAGCGCATTTTTATCGCAGATATCGAGTTCTTCAACATCTGTGTAAATATATTGAAATGCAGGAAACCGTTTGGCGGCCTGTTGCATTTCGTTGCCAAGTTGTCCGTGGCTACCGGTTATTAGGATAGTATTCATTTTAAAAGAAGCTCACTCTACCTCCCCAAAGGGTAGGAGAAAGAAGCGTTATAAAGTTATTATTAGCAAATCGCATCTCTTTTTTCCCTCCTTCGGAGGGGTTATGGGAGGTCTAGAAATTCATTTCCGCATCTTTAAACAAAGGATGTTTTGTGTCTTTGTCCGAAATAATGGCTTTGTCAGCAGGTATTTTCCAGTCAATATCCAAAGTTGGATCGTTGTATAGAATACCACGTTCCAAAGCCGGACTATAGAAATTGTCGCATTTATAAGCAAACACAGCAGTCTCGGTTAAAACAGAAAAACCATGCGCAAAACCTTGCGGGATTAGAAATGACAAATGATTTTCTTCCGAAAGTTCTACACCAAACCATTGACCAAAAGTGGGTGAATCTGTACGCAAATCTACTGCTACATCCCATACAGAACCTTGTACTGCTGAAACCAGCTTCGATTGGCTTTGCGGATCTAACTGATAATGCAATCCGCGAATTACACCATAAGTAGATTTGGATTGATTATCCTGACAAAATTGAAGATCAATACCATTTTCGCGAAATTTGTTTTGATTGTAAGTTTCACAAAAAAAGCCGCGTGCATCTTCAAATACATGTGGTTTGATAATGAATAAATCGGGAATTGGGGTTTTTATAATTTCCATTTAATATACGAATTACACGAATTAATACGAATTACACGAATTTCTTTTGATGATTAGTTTTTGTTCGATTGCTTTATTTTTTGACAACTAACGATAAGTATCGCCGAAGGCAAATAACAATAAATATCAACTTAATAACATTTAGTTAATCGATACTATGAACTTGTTTTTCGTTGGCAATTTTAATTAAATATTCACCGTAATGATTTTTCTTAAGCGGTTCGGCTAATAGGAGTAATTGTTCACGATTAATATAACCGTTACGAAAGGCTATTTCTTCAAGACAAGCAACTTTCAAACCCTGACGGTTTTCGATGGTGGCAATAAAATTAGAAGCTTCAAGCAAACTATCGTGTGTGCCGGTGTCTAACCAAGCCATACCACGTCCCATTATCTTCATACTAAGGCGTTCTTCTTCAAGATATAACCGATTGAGGTCAGTTATTTCCAATTCACCACGTTTTGATGGTTTCAGGTTCTTGGCTTTTTGCACCACATCATTACTATAGAAATACAATCCGGTTACTGCATAATTTGATTTTGGTTCCGTTGGTTTTTCTTCCAGACTCAGCACTTTCCCTTTTTCATCGAATTCAGCAACGCCGTAACGTTCAGGGTCGTTCACGTAATATCCAAACACGATAGCTCCATCTTGCATTGTTGCTGCATCACGTAGTGTGCGTGAAAAGTCAAATCCGTAGAAGATATTATCTCCCAGAACCATACAAACATTATCCTTGCCTATAAATTCTTCACCGATAATAAAAGCTTGTGCCAATCCGTCAGGTGTAGGTTGAATAGCGTATACTAATTTGATGCCCAAATCGTCGCCATTTCCCAATAAATTTTCGTATAGATGTATGTCGTGGGGTGTAGAGATAATTAAGATTTCACGAATCCCCGCTAACATCAATACAGATAGCGGATAGTAAATCATTGGTTTATCATAAACCGGAATAATTTGCTTTGAAATACTTTTGGTGATGGGATACAAGCGTGTTCCGGAGCCTCCGGCAAGAATGATACCTTTCATAATTTATTGTAATTTAATTGGTTATTCAAATTTATAATGCGTTCCAAAAATAGATATAATATGCGAAATAACGGAGAGATTTAGATATTATTATTCCTCCAGATCCAATTCTCCTTCTTTGTATAATTGATAATTTCTGGCTAATAAAACCATAAATTTACTTATTTCGGTTTGTGCCTGAAGTGTTTCAGGTGTAATTTCGGTTTTTTTCATACGCAAAAGCATGATACCATATTGAAAATTGAAGCAGAGTTCTATATCGCTTATTTGTTTATCATCTTGTTGACTACGTAGTTGTGAAAGAAACGGAAGTACGTGATAAAATTTGGCATTGTAACCAGCATCTTTTCCTGAACGTATTATAAGTGCATGAAGTTCGTCAAGCTCTATGATATTGTTTTTATTCAATTGTAAATGACCGCCTTCCTGTACATTCTCAAGACGCATCATTTCAATCAAACTCTCGTACCATTCGTATAATGTTTTACGTTCGGCATCTTTGAGTGAATAGGGAGCAATAATTCGCTCGTTGATAACATCCAAATTAAGTTTGAAAGCACGTATCAAATCCTCTACCTGCCACATATAAAGCAAGTATTCACAGATATTTTCTTTTTTGAGTTTTTGTGCTATAAACATAATGCAAATTTACAATTTAATCATTTACAATTTACCATTAAAGAGCCTAGATTCAAGACCAAAACTAATCAACAAGTCAACCAATTAACCAATTTCAAAATTCCAGTCGCCTTCTTCGTCAGCAAATTCCGGTTCAACAAAATCTTCTAAATCACGACGTTCTTTTTTAGTTGGTCGTCCGGTTCCGCGGTCGCGACCCATATTACCACTAAGTTTGGCAAGTTCAATCATTTCTAATTGATCAGCCGTTGTGACATTTTGTAGAAAGTCAACTACTAACTTGGCATTCATTCTGTTTTCGGAGAGTGCCAGAACCTTGAAAGAAAATAGAAAAGGATTGCGCTTAATGGAAACCACATCACCCACTTTTACGTTTCGCGAAGGTTTTACCTGCACGTCCTTTACAACTACTTTACCTTTTTTACAAGCTTCAGCAGCCAGTGTGCGGGTTTTGAACAATCTTACCGCCCACAACCATTTATCAATACGAACTTCTGTTTTCATTTTGTGATTAGTAAACCAATTACTTCTTATTAAATTGTGTCATGGTCAATTCTAATCCCGCCATGCAGAAACTTTTTATAATTTCTCCTGCAATTTCAGCCCTTTCTGGCAATGCTTTGGATTGTTCTGATGTCCATTTTCCCAAAACATATGCTATTTGTTGACCACGCTTGAAATCATCACCCAGTCCAAAGCGTAAACGAGCATAGTTATTATGACCAAGTATTTCATGGATATTTTTCAGTCCGTTGTGTCCAGCATCGGAGCCTTTAGGTTTGAGTCGTAGTGCGCCAAATGGCAATGCTAAATCATCCACCACAACTAATACATTTTCGATGACAATATTTTCTTTTTGCATCCAGTAACGCAAGGCATTGCCACTTAAGTTCATAAAAGTAGATGGCTTAAGCAAAATTAGGGTGCGCCCTTTGATTTTCACTTCGCAAGTGGCACCATAACGGTTTTCGGTAAAAAAAACATTGGACGCCTTAGCAAAAGCGTCCAATATTGTAAAACCTATGTTGTGTCGGGTGTCTTGATATTCAGAACCAATATTACCCAATCCGACAATTAAGTATTTCATTTCACGTGCAATTATTTACCAGCAGTTGCGGCAGCACCACGAGCGGCTCTTGTCAATTTAACTTGTGCAACAACGGCATTTTTATTATTCAGGATTTCCAGATTTTCAACCGATACTTTACCTACTTGAATTGATTTACCCAATCCCAATGAAGTAACATCAACAACAATATTTTCCGGAAGTTGAGTATATAAACCTTTTACTTTCAATTTACGTACTTCGAGACTTAATTTACCACCAGCTTTTACACCTTCGGCTAATCCTTCAAGTTTTACCGGCAGTTCAACAATTACCGGTTTGTCTTCAGTAATTTGTAAAAAGTCGATATGCAATACGATATCAGTTACAGGGTGAAATTGCAAAGCTTTCATGATAGCTTTCGTTTTTTTTCCATCAATGTTTAAATTCACTACAAATACTTCCGGAGTATAAATCAATTTTCTGATGTCGCTGATAGTAGTTGTGAAATGTACATTGTCACTTACACCATACAATACACAAGGTACTTTTTCAGTTACGCGGTCAGCTTTTGTGGCTTTTTTCCCAAGGTCAGTTCTAACTGTTCCGTTTAATTCAAATGTTTTCATTTTGTTTTTTTTGTGTTACTCAAAATTTAAGCGTTTTATTTTTAAGTGATTAGTCGCTTAATTTCCCATCACACTTTCTTTTTCAAAAAAGTGGTACAAAGGTAGTTATATTTTTGTTATTGTGCAATAACAGACTTGCAAATTTAGTGTTTTGTTCCAAAATACAGCATTTGAATTCGGCTTAGTAACATTAATTGATAGTCTATTGCAATGAATTTTATCTGTTTGGATATTAGTTCTTTTGTTTGAATTCGCACTTAATGATAGTGATTTTTCAATTACAGATTTTAGGCAACAAACAGATGGAGTGATTCATAGAAAATAATATATTTTAAGTTTGCGAGAATAAATTAGGTTTTACAGTTTCTAATCCAAAAAAAAGTATTATATTTGCGGGCTCAAATGCAGAGATATATTTAAGTCACATTTTTTTAAATTAGGAGGAAACAAACAATAGCTAAACAATTAACCATCAGACCTCAAAGAGGAAGGGTGAAAGAACAACCCAATCGGATTAACGAAAAAATTAAAGGCTTAAAAGAAGTTCGTTTGGTAGGTGATAATGTAGAACAAGGTGTTTTCTCGTACGAGGAAGCTATTCGTCTTGCAGATCAACTCGAATTGGATTTGGTAGAAATTTCTCCAAATGCAGAGCCGCCGGTTTGTAGAATTGTGGATTATCAAAAGTTTTTGTACCAATTAAAAAAACGTGAAAAAGAAGCCAAGGCTAAAACTGCTAAGGTTGTCTTGAAAGAAATTCGTTTCGGACCTCAAACTGATGATCACGATTATAATTTCAAATTAAAGCATGCGATTGGCTTTTTGAAAGAAGGCTGCAAACTAAAAGCATATGTTTTTTTTAAAGGACGTTCAATCTTGTTTAAAGAACAAGGAGAGATTTTACTCCTTCGTTTTGCAAATGAACTTGAAGAATATGCCAAAGTTGACCAATTGCCAAAACTTGAAGGAAAACGTATGATTATCATGATGTCACCGAAACAAAAAAGCAAGTAAGCAATTACACAAATTCGGATTTTTACAACTAAAATAAATAGTAACAATGCCAAAAATGAAAACTATCTCCGGTGCAAAAAAAAGGTTCACCCTTACCGGAACAGGAAAGATTAAAAGAAAACATGCTTTTAAAAGCCACATTTTGACTAAAAAGACAAAAAAGCAAAAACGTAACTTGACTCATGGTGCTCTTGTACACAAGACAGATTTGAACAATGTTAAAGCAATGCTTTGTTTGCGATAGAAGTCAATTTCTAATTTTATTAATACTGTTTTCTTATTTACAAACAGAATGTCTTTAGCCTCAAGTTCGCAATAAAATGCGACGCTAACATTCACAAATCATTTTAATTATGCCAAGGTCAGTAAACCACGTTGCTTCACGTAAAAGAAGAAAAAGAATTTTAAGCCTCACAAGAGGATATTTCGGTGGTCGCCGTAATGTGTGGACCGTAGCCAAAAACACATGGGAAAAAGGTTTGCAATATGCTTACCGTGACCGTAAAAACAAAAAACGCAGTTTCCGCGGATTGTGGATTCAACGTATTAACGCTGCTGCACGTTTGGAAGGTATGTCGTATTCAAAACTGATGGGTGCTATTCACAAAGCCGGTATAGAAATGAACCGCAAAGTGTTGGCTGATTTAGCTATGAATCACCCGGAAGCTTTCAAAGCGATTGTAGTTAAAGCTAAAAACGCTTAATCAATTTTATTGATAAAGATTATTGCAATAAATAATACCGTTAAACGAAAGTTTAGCGGTTTTTTTATGCTCAAATTATTTCTAGTTGAATTCTAATTTCGCCTTTGATTCTGTTTATTATATTTGATACCAAAGGTATATTAATGAAAAAAGCCCCTGAACATTTGTTTAGGGGCTTTCTTAAATGGTAAATGATTAGATTTCCCAGGCCAAAGCACTTGCTCCCAAAACTGCAGCATCGGCTTCTTTCAGTTCAGAGAACAATACTTTTACTTTTCCTTTCCAAATGTTTAACATGTTTTTCTCCATGTTTTCAACTATTGGATGCATGATCATATCGCCGGCTTTTGCTAAACCTCCGAAAAGAATAATAGCTTCTGGCGCGCTGAAAGCAACAAAATCGGCAAATGATTCACCCAAAATTTTGCCTGTGTAATTGAAAATTTCCCTGGCAATTTCATCGCCTTGCATGGCAGCATCAAAAACATCTTTCGATGTGATGTCTTCTTTAGAGATATTGCGCAACAGACTTGATTTTGTGCTGATTTCAAGGATTTCGCGTGCCGAACGTGCTACACCTGTAGCCGAAGCATAAGCTTCTAAACAGCCGGAACGTCCGCAACCACATAGTCGCCCGTTATTGCGCACTACGATTACGTGACCCAATTCCCCGGCAAAACCATCGTGTCCATAAACCACTTTCCCATCGATGATAATACCACTTCCAACGCCTGTTCCAAGAGTAATCATGATAAAGTTTTTCATGCCACGTGCCGCACCATAAATCATTTCACCTACAGCAGCAGCATTAGCATCGTTGGTCAAAGCAGTAGGAATGCCAAATTTATCGGCCATCATGTTTGCAAATGGGATTATACCTTTCCAGGGAAGGTTGGGTGCAAATTCAATGTTGCCGGTATAATAATTCCCGTTGGGAGCTCCTACGCCTATTCCTTTGATTTTGTCAATGCCACCAGCAGCATTTATTAATTTCATCAATTCAACGTAGATGTCATTAATGTACAAGGTAACATCGTCGTGTGTGCTGGTTTTGATAGCACTTTTTGAGATAACAGTTCCACGGGCATCTACGATACCGAAAACGGTATTCGTTCCACCCATATCCATGCCTATTACATAAGGTTTATCCATTTTGTATTTATTTTAAAATTATTCTACAGGGATATCTTTGTTAACGTTTTTGCAGCCTACCAATGCATACCATAGCATATAAGCTAAACATGCAAACATAACCCAGTAACTATTTATATAACCTAAATGATCAGAAACCCAACCCTGAATAAGTGGAACAATACCTCCACCAACAACCATCACCATAAAAATACCTGATGCAGCTGCGGTATATTTTCCCAGACCTTCAACCGCTAAATTGAATACGCCACCCCACATGATTGAAGTACAAAGACCGCATAAAATAATGAAAATAATGCTAAGCGGTACTTTTGTTAACAAAATCGGTATTGTAACAGTTGTTGAAACAGGGGTTAAAATAGCCAGCAGAATTAAGAATAAGCCAACTGATGATACAACAATCAACATTGATTTACTTGAAACTTTTGAGCCAATAGCTCCACCAGTAAGACGACCGATTAACATTAATAGCCAATAAATTCCAACAATACTACCAGCAATTGTTGCATCAATCCCTAAACCTGCATTTGAAGCGGAAGTTTGAGCAGTCATAAATAGATTTGCTGTACTTGGAATTCCAATTTCGATTCCTACATAAATAAATATAGCGATAGCACCAAAAATAAAATGACGAAAGGATAGTGGACTGTGGCTATGTTTTACTTTTCTTTCAGCAGCAGTTTCTTTGTGTGGTTCAGGTATTTTTACAAACGATAATACTACAAATGCCAATGCAAAAATTCCTAATGCTATAAAAAGAGCTGGATTTGCTTTTTCGATTGTTCGTCCTGCAGCTGCACCCATTAACCATCCGACTAACATCGGAGTAATTGTTGCACCGATTGAATTGATTGATCCACCAAACTGTAATAATTTATTTCCTGAGTTACCACCGCCACCAAGCGTATTAAGCATTGGATTCACAACAGTATTCAGCATACACATAGAGAAACCTGAAATAAATGTACCTACTAAATAAACAGAAAACAGACCTACCTGCCCGGAAAAAAATTGTACTGAAACTCCTATAAAACCTACTGCAATAGCAGCTAAAGCCGTTATTTTGTATCCCCATTTTTTAAGCATGATACCTGCAGGAATACCCATAAATGCGTAAGCTAAAAAGTTTCCTAAGAATCCTAGCTGTGATTCGAAATTTGATGCTCCGAATTGTTTTGCAACAATTACACCCATTGGGCTAGGTAACCCGGTTACAAAAGCAATCATAAAAAATAAGGCAAACATCATTGCAATTGGCAATGAATAATTTTTCTTTTCTGTGTTCATACTGATAATTTTAAAATATAAGGGATTTTGTTTATTTTGTCTGAAAATTCGACCCACAAAGTTATATAATTATATTACTTAATATCCATCTGAAACGTCAATAAACACTATCGAAAATATGTTTTACAACACAAAAAGCCGACCTTAAACATAAATCCAAATACACTAAAAGAGTACTATAAGTTTTTAATCAAAAACTCACTCATTCGTGTGTACAAATGTCGACGGGTTTGTTGTCCCAAAATGCTATGATTCTTGTCGGTGTACAATTGCATTTCAAATTGTTTATCAGCTACAACCAAACGATCAATATATACCATTGTATTTTGTGTATGTACATTATCGTCGGCAGTTCCATGAACAATGAGCAAATTACCCTGCAATTTATCAGCTCGAAGTAAGGCTGACGATAAGTCATATCCTTTGAAATTCTCTTGCGGACGACGCATAAAGCGTTCGGCATAAGCAGTATCGTAGAAACGGTAGTCAGTAACCGGAGCTACAGCAATACCGACTTTGAAAACTTTTTCGCCTGTAGTCATGCAAAATAAAGTCATAGTTCCACCGTAACTCCAACCCCAAATACCAATACGATCTTTGTCAATATAACTTTGTGCACCAAGGTATTTTGCAGCTTCTACCTGATCCAGTGTTTCGAGGATATTTAATTTCTGATAAGTGCATTTTCGAAATTCGGCTCCACGTGCTCCGGTTCCACGTCCATCAACACAGGCGACAACGTAGTTTTGAGTTGATAAGTAATATTCCCAACCAATATTCCATTTGTCGAGTACTTCCTGAGAATTTGGACCATTGTACTGTACCATCAAAACCGGATATTTCTTTGAAGCATCAAAGTTGACAGGTTTCAATAACCAACCATTTAGTTTTATATTTTCAGAAGTTGTAAAAGTAAAAAACTCTTTTTTGGGAAGATTTAATGCTTTAAATTCATTTGCTATAGAAGCATTATTTTCCAACACACGAATAGAAGAACCGGTGTTGTTTCTGAGTGTAAAACTATTAGGTGTTTCCAAACTTGAAGCATTATCAATAAAGTAAGAAAAAGTGGCGTTAAAAGTGCCATTGTGTGTTCCTTTGCCATCGGTAAGTTTCGTTTTTTTACCTTTGGAATCGATTGCAAATACATCGCGTTGCAGAGGGGAAACTTCTGCAGACTGATAATAAAGAACCTTTTTTGTTTCATCGTATCCGTATACATTGGTAACATCCCAATTGCCTTTGGTTAGTTGTTTCTGGATGATTCCATTTATTCCATATAGATACACATGGCGATAACCATCTTGCTCACTTACGCCGATAAATGTTAGATTGTCAGCTGAAAAATGTAGATAATCTATATTTTCATAATCGATATAGTATTTATCATCTTGTCGCAAGCAGAGCTTAGTAAGTGTCGATTTTGGATTTGCTATAAGCATGTCTAATCGGTTTTGATTCCGATTGAGTTTGAAAATGGCCAGTTGATCTATAGAATTTGTCCATCGGATACGTGGAATATAGAAATCCTGGTCAACATCCGGAAGTTGTACAGTTTTGATGTTTTTGTAAAGTTCGTCATACACGCACACAGTTACTTTGGAGTTGTTTTGGCCTGCTTTGGGGTATTTGAACTGAACAATAGATGGATATAATGTCAATTCATCTTTTTCAGCGGATTTATCCAGATATTGAATAAATGAATATTGAGGTACTTTTGATTCATCAAAACGCACGAAGGCAAGCATTTTGCTATCGGGACTCCATTCAAAATAGCGTGTAGCAGTAAATTCTTCTTCGTAAAGCCAATCGGGAGTTCCGTTGATTATGTTGCCTATTTGTCCATCTTTGGTGATGGGTGTTTCTGTATTAAAATCAAGTTTTTTCAGGAATAGATTATTATCACGGGCAAAAGCAATGTAGCGGCTATCTGGTGAGAAAAGCGGAACTTCTTGCACTCCGTATTCCGAAAGTGTTTCGATTTCATTCCGTTTGACATCGTACACGTAGTATTCAGCTGTAAAAGTACGCCGATAACGTTTTTTTACATTTGTGTATACCAGTAATTTAGCTTCATTTGGACTAAATTCATAACCCGAGATTTGTTTTATGGGAGAGTTTTTCAATTTGTAAACACTGAAAATTGTGTCAACAGTTGCACCGGTTTTGTAGTTATACTTTACCACTGCTTTATCATTTACCATTAGGGTGTAGTTTTCACCATCATGCATGGAACGAGGCATTTCCAAGGTTTGGACTTTGAATTTACCATCGGTAATATCGTAAAGTAGATTGGCAAATAATAATTGAAGACTGAAGATTAAAACGAGAAATAGACCTAAACGTTTCATTTTATATAGATTTGAGCTTATGAATGGAGTTATTTTAATATCTTTGTATACTGATGTTGCTTATTTATTTAAAAAGCCAAATTCCATTCTCAGCTATTGTTTATCTTACAAAAATAAGTCATTTTATCCTCTTTAATAGGTAAAATACGAAAAGTTTTTGTTCAATTAACAAATACATGACGCTATCATTCTAATTTAAGTCCAAAAATACACCTTGTTATGAAAATGATCAAACACTTATTTTCCGGTTTTAAAACCAATGATACTATTGGACTTTGTCTCAGTGGAGGTGGTGCTTTGGGATTTGCACATATTGGGGTTTTGCAAGCGTTAGATGAGCATGGAATTATTCCTCAATATATTGCCGGGTCGAGCATGGGAGCTGTTATTGGAATGTTTTACGCAGCTGGGTACTCTCCGGCTGAAATGTTGCAACTGATAAAAGATGATAAGTTGTATAAAATAAGTAAGTTAATGACATTTAGGCCTGTTTTTTTTAAATCAGGTTTATCGAATCATAGCATGTTACGTTCTTTGATTCATGAACTTGTACCTCATAACAGTTTTGAACAGTTGGAAAAAAAATTACAAATTTGTGTTGTAAATTTGAATAAGGCAGAATGGGAAATCGTGGATTCGGGCAACGAACTGGATAAATGGGTGGCTGCTTCTGCCACTATTCCCGGTGTTTTTGAAACGATTAAGGAAGACGAAGTGTATTATGTTGATGGTGGATTACTCAATAATATGCCTGCTCAAGGGATTTCAGCCTTTTGCAAAACCATAATTGGTGTAGATGTGATACCGCATGTTGTGCCTTCAAAATTAAATAAGCCTACTGATACACTTGCTTTTTCGTTTCGAGCCGTGCAACATCAAAATTCGAAAGAAGGGCGTAGTTTATGTCAATTTATTATAGAACCAAAGGCAATCGAAGAATTTCATGAGTTCAGTTTCGATTCCTATCTAGCCATTTATCAACATGGATACAATGCTGCTATAAAATGTATTTTGGATAATCCAGAAATGATGAAACTTTGTAAATAATTAGTGATGTTATAGTTAAAAAAAGAGAATCTATTTTAGATTCTCTTTTTTTAACTTGACTTTATAAATTTATCATTGTATTGTACTTAGACGAGCATGTAAATCTTTTAAGAATTCAAGATTTTTTATTTGAAACTTGCGAATTTTGTTTACTGCTGAGTAAGAAAAAATTAATCCGATGATAAGACCAACAATCTGTCCGAATATTGATTCTTCATCTTTCATTACTTCAATAAACAGTTTGTATTCAAAATAAACATGAATGGATATCATAATCATAATCAAAAGGATTGGTATTAAGACGATATACAACTTACTGTATTTGCCCGATAACCAACTTGATAATAATTTGATTCTTTGCTCCAGCCAATCTTTTAATGGTAAGTTGTATTTGTTGTTTTGAATTTTTTTCCAGGATAATAATGAAATAATTAATAGAGAGAGAGTTATCAGGCAAAGTATAGAATTATTTAAGAGATAAATAATATCAGATTGACGATTTAGAGCTGTTATGATTAGAAAAACGATCAACCCAACACTCACTATAATATCTATAGCAATAAATAACAGAAATTTATTGATAGTTTTTCTGGTTTTGGCGGCAAGATATTGATTAAGTTCTTCGTTAGTTTTCAGATTGATTTCAGAATCAATATTTTTCCAAATGTTTTGCAATTCATTAGTTTTCATGATTCAAATACTTTAAATTTTGTTTCAATATTTCTTTTGCTCTATTAATACGAACTCCCACATTCGACTTCGTTATTCCCAGTATTTCAGCTATTTCATCATAACTTTTTTCTTCAAGATATAGAAGCATGATAGATTTATCTATTTCATTTAGTTTGTAGATAGCATTTAGTAACAAACTAAGATTCTCATTTAGTGATATTTTTTCTACAGTATCATTTGTATCCGACGATTCAGGTAAAATATCATGGTATTCAATTTTTGATTCTTTCTTTAATCTTGATATTGAAGTGTTAATGGCTACTGCATAAATCCATGAACCAATGCTGTTTCTATTCTGTAGATCTGGAAATGATTTCCAAAGCTGATAAACGATTTCCTGAAAATTATCTTCTCTATCCGCTTCACTCCTAAAATAAATTCGGTTTACTTTAAATAAAATACCTTGATAATTTGATAATATTTCAAGAAATTCTTCCTTCAAAGTTTTCATAAATAAGCTTTTTCTTATAAAGTATAACTTAGGTACGGTTTCTTACAAAAAAGGTGGAATAATTTTACTGGAAATTTTTATTATTGGAATTAATTCAAAAAAAAGAGTTTGGTAAGTACTTAGAATAGTAATAATCTGCATTAAAGCGCAACTATCCTAAAATCAACTTAAACAATTATAATCAAATATAGATTTTTCTACAAGTTGTAAAATTTAATTCGCTTTTGGCAATGTTACAGTAAAAGTAGTTCCTTTGTTGAGTTTGGTAGAAAAAGTAATTGTTCCACCTGATAATTCGATGATATTTTTAGCGATGGCTAATCCCAATCCCATGCCTGTGGTTTTAGTAGTGAAATTTGGAGCGAAAAGTTTGTCATGCACTTCATTAACTATGCCGACACCATTGTCGGTAATATCAACAATAACTTGTTCTTGATTCTGTTGTAAATTAATCTGTATTTTTCCTCCGCGTTCTGACGGGATAGCCTGAATCGCATTTTTTAATAAGTTATTGAATACTTGCACCAGTTGTTCCGGATCGGCATAAACAAAAATATTCTTTTCTGCGCCTTGGTAATTCATCCTAATTTGCTCATAATTGTTGGCAAATAATTGAAAAACAGAATACAGGCGAGAAGCAATATCTACACGTTCGAAATTGGCTTCGGGCATACGTGCAAAATCGGAAAATGTACCGGCAATACGCGACAGATTATCAATTTGTTCGATTAGCATAACTGTCGATTTTGCAAAATAATCATCGAACCGCTCATCATTCATTTTTTTCGTTCTCTGAAGTTGTTGAATGCTCAACTTCATTGGGGTTAGCGGATTGTTGATTTCGTGCGCTACTTGCCGTGCCATCGATTTCCAGGCCGATTCACGTTCAGACTTAGCCAACAGTTTAGCACTTTGTTCCAATTCGTCTATTGTACGATTATATTGTATTACCAATTGTCCTATTTCGTCATTCAGGTTGTAATCAATTTTCTCGTTTCTCCGTCCCAAACGCATTTCCTTCAGCTTATTCTCCAGCATATTAAGCGGCGCCGAAAGTTGTTTCCCAATAAATAAACTTAATAATATAGCCAGAACAATAATGATAAGGTAAATGTGGATAATAACTGCCAAGAAACTTTCTATTTCATTTCTGATTTCATTCTGACTGAAAAATTGAGGAATAGCAATATAACCGATTTGCAAATAATCGCCGTTGAAGAAATCTGTATAACCAGTCAGATAATTCAGTTTCCCAATATGTTCGTATTGGTTAATATTCGCGTTTTGTGTAAAATATGGTATGGGTGCTATTCGTTTGCTAATTAGATTTTTATTGAAAATTAGTGGTTGTGAACTGCCCACCAATACACCGCGATTGTCGTACACGTGAATGTCCGTATGAAAGGTGTATGAAAGTTCTTGCAAATCGAAATTCAAAGCCTGCATATTTGCAGTACTCAAGTCCTGATTCCAATAATATATGTCTTGCAAAGCCTTTTGAATATAGCTTTTTTTGCTTTCGAGGTTGGCAATTTGTTGTTCCTGATATTTTTTTTGAATAAAATTCACAGAAACATAAAAAATTAATAGAAAGCTGATAATTAGCAATGTAATAAATGCATATTGAAATTTAGTTGTTAACCCAAGTCTATAAGTTCCCTTTCGATGTGTTAGTAAATATCCCCAAACAAATAAACTACAAAGCGAGAAAAAGGCCAGGAAAGTATATGCAAAATAGAGCAGGTAAGCAATGGGTTCATTTAGTTGTTGTTCAGTTATAACAATATAGGTATTGGCATTTGGAGCATAAATATAATGAACACGGCCATTGTCCACTACCGAAAAGAAATCAGATTTATTTTTTGGAATCCAATTGGTGTTGGGTGAAAATTCCACATTTCCAGAAGAATACACTAATTTCTGATGTTCATATTTAGATATGGCAATGTTTAGTTGTGTTTGAATGTTGGGTGAGGAAGCAATCAGCAAATTGGGAAAACTATAACTTTTGAAATTACGGCGTGGATAAAACTCCATAAAAAAGAAAATGGAGTCAGTGTTTCTGGTCTTTATCTGAAATTTACCGATATAAGACATGTTATTTTCATTTGCAGGAACGTTGTAAAAATGAGTGTTTTTAATTTGAGAACCAACATTTGTAATGAATTTGGCGTATAAGTTGTACAAATCGGAATGAATAGAAGCTGCATTCAGTCGCATGTCATATTTATTCCAAAAACCTCTTAAATAGGTCTTGTTTAAGTATTCATTTGCCACCGATATAGAATCAGTATCAACAATCAATTTATTGACATTTAAGTCACTACTGATTTGAATGTCTAATTCTTCAAGCAAAATGTCGGCCATGCGGTCGTTTTCAGTATTTCCATTGATAGAAATATTTTGTGCCAGAATTTTATATTTTTTTTCTTTTTTATTGCTGTTGATAATTGAAGAATTCCATACCAGAAATGCGCTAAAGATAAGTACCCAAAAGGCCATATATCCATAGATGTTTTTATATTTTGGCAGAATAAAAGGCAAATAAAATATTAAACAAAGTACTGTGAATGAAATGTATATCCGAATGGTATCTCTGGGTGAAACAAAATAACAGACTATACATAATAACACTGAAAGAATTAAATCGATGTAAAAGGCTTGTTTTAACCGATGATTTGATTTAAACCATGCGTGGGTTTTGAAAAAAAGCAAAGCCAAACCAATTCCCCACAATAAAATCAAAAAATGTATCCAAAGTGCAATGGCCGAAATGTCATTGAAGCGAAGAATACTTAACTGGATACTGGAATGGTAAATGAGTCCACGCTGCAAGTAATATACCAATACGAAGTAAAGAAGAAAAGGTATAAGGATTAATATTCTACTAGTTAGTGTTTTAAGTCTGTCGGTGTTTACATAAAAATAAAACAAATAAATTGTTGACAAAATATAACCTGTGGCAACAGTGAGATGGCTAATTGAAGATAATAAAGGATCGGAAGCATATTGAAACGGAGTGAATAATTTATTCCAAAAAAGTAAAGAAGGTATATCGAAAAACAAACCCAATCCGATAAGAACTCCTACACAAACCGACAAAACAATAAATAATTTTAGGCTAAGTACTTTTTTGTGAATTAGATAAGGAGTACGAATATAGAGAAGAAAAAAAAGTAGAAATGCAAACGAGTAAGCAATTAATCCAATGACTGACCACATTTCGTTAAAAATAGGAGTTTTTGGTGCAGACAAAGAGAACAAATATTCGCCATGCGAACAAAAAACTGCCTGTTTATCTGTGTTTTTTCCATTCACAATCTGGACTTGTTTGTCCATTTCGAATCCACGTGCAAAATTATTAATTAACTCATTATTTTCATATGGGTAATTATTTTTTATAGTGATGAGTGCCAAGATCTTTGTGGTTTCGGATGTAAGTAAACGACTCACACATTGCGCATTTGGAAGTTGAATATAATGCCAATCGGAAGAGTCCGGGAGGGAAATATTGCTTATGTCTAGGTTATTATCTGACCAAAAGACAAGTTCGTCCTTTTCAAAAACATAATACGAAATATCGTTATTGGCGAACGGGTAATGAATTAATGAATCGATTGACGAATGAATAATGATTTGTTGCAAATCGTCCAATGTTTTTGCAGCTTGTGTTTCCTTTTCTTTAAGCTGGTTCTGGAAATTTGCTGTATTGATAACATGTTGTGGTGAATCTCTGTAAAAATAATCGCACACCAACCCAGTTGCTATACTTAATAGCAAAGCGAAAAATAGTACACGGTTAGTTCTTTTATTCATTAAAAATACGAATTATAAAAATACAAATTACTCGTGATGATATGGTTCACCTTTCAATATAGTCATGGCACGATACAATTGCTCCACGAATATTAATCGAATCATTTGGTGCGAAAATGTCATGGATGAAAGAGAAACCAGACCATTTGACCGATTGTATACTCTTTCAGAAAATCCATACGGACCTCCTACTACAAAAACCATGCGCTTATGTGATGCTAACATTTTTTTTGAGATAAATTCCGAGAATCCAACTGAAGTGAATTGTTTTCCTTTTTCGTCCAACAAAATAACTTCGTCGTTTGTTTCAAGTTGTTTAAGGATGAAGTCAGCTTCTTTTTCCTGTTGCTCAGTGATGGATAAATTTTTGGTATTTTTTAATTCAGGAATTACCAATGATTCGTAAGGAATGTAAAACTTTAATCGGCTTTGGTATTCTTCCTGAAGTTTAATCAGATTTGCATTTATCGTTTTGCCAACTGTTAACAGTATTATCTTCATTCGTTTAGTCTTTTTTCTCTATTTGGCGTGTTATTTGTACACATTAAAAATCAATCAAAAATTTGGTTGCAACTAATTAATTAATGTACATTTGCAGCATGTTTTCTTAATGCAATGCAAATATGGCATTTTTTAACGAGAAAATAGTTGGAATGAAAAATGTTTTTGAAAAAAACTTTATAAAAATGAAAACAATTAGACTTTTTCTGTTCAGTTTATGCCTTTTTGGTGTAATTCCTTTGATGCAAGCGCAAACATCGGAAGTACCTGCCAATATTATTTCAGCCCTCAATGATGGAGATGCCAGTCAACTTTCCGGATTTTTGAATGACAATGTAGAATTGGTTATTGGCAACCAAAACGATGTATTTAGTAAACCTCAAGCTACGGGTATTATTGCCGATTTTTTTCGTAAAAATCGCGTAAGTGCTTTTCAATTGTTGCATAAAGGAAATAAAGATGCTGCTAGTTTTGCTATTGGCACACTCAAGACTGCAACTGGTAACTTTCGTGTATATGTTTTAACGCGTAAAAATGAAATTCAACAACTCAGAATAGAACCTTCCAATGACTAACGATTTCGAACAACTTATTTCACTCTGGTTTGCCGAAGATATTGGCGATGGCGACCACACAACTCTTTCCTGTATTCCTGCATCGGCAATGGGAAAATCTCAATTAATTATCAAAGAAAATGGCGTTTTGGCAGGTGTTGAAGTTGCTCGTGAAATATTTCGAGCTTTCGATCCTGAATTGAAAATGACTGTATTTATTCAAGATGGCACAGAAGTAAAAGTCGGTGATATTGCTTTTGTTGTTGAAGGAAAAATACAATCGCTGCTGCAAACAGAACGCTTGATGCTGAATATTATGCAACGAATGAGTGGTGTAGCATCCCGAACACGGGAATATGTAAAAGCACTTGAAGGCACTAAGACCAGGGTTCTTGATACACGCAAAACTACTCCCGGACTTCGTTTGCTCGAAAAAGAAGCAGTGAAAATAGGTGGAGGCGTGAATCACCGGATTGGTTTATATGATATGATTCTGCTCAAAGATAATCATGTGGATTTTGCCGGTGGAATTGATAAAGCCATTTTACGTGCCAAAGAATATTTGAAAGAAAAAGGCAAGGATTTGAAAATTGAAATCGAAGTTCGTAACTTTGATGAATTGGCTCAAGTTATGGCTGTTGGAGGCGTTAACCGCATTATGCTTGACAACTTTACACCCGAAAATACCCGCAAAGCTGTTGAAATTATAGCCGGAAAATATGAAACTGAATCATCTGGTGGAATTACTTTTGATACTTTGAAAGAATATGCAGAATGTGGCGTGGATTTTATATCGGTAGGTGCTTTGACTCACTCGGTAAAAAGCCTCGATATGAGTTTTAAGGCAGTTTGAATGCAGAATAAAGAGTTTAAATACAGGAACTTTTAAATACAATAAACGCTCAACTTTTAAAAGTTGGGCGTTTTTATTTTCGTTTTTTTTGTATGAATCACAAGTCATCAAAACAAAAAAACTCAACTATAACTAGTTGAGTTTTTCAGCGGAGAGAGAGGGATTCAAACCCCCGGTACCTTGCAGTACGGCGGTTTTCAAGACCGCTGCAATCGATCACTCTGCCATCTCTCCAGAGTGTGCCGTTTTTCAAAGGCGGTGCAAAGATAGTGCTTTTTCCCGAACCACCAAATAGGAAAACCTGATATTATTTACAATTTAAAGATTTACAATTTACCATTGCTGTATAGATGATTTGACTCAATTGTAAATCAGTAAATTGTAATTTTAAAATTATTAAACTGTTTTCAAATATTCTACCACATTTTTTTCAATACGTGCTGTAATGTTGGCTACATCAGCTTTATCGAAGGCTTCTCCGGTGATGTTTTCAAAGAGTTCGATATAACGTTCACTGATACCAGTTACAATTTCCGGAGTCATTTCAGGTACTTGTTGTCCGTCTTTGCCCTGGAAACCGTTTTCCATCAACCATTCACGTACAAATTCTTTCGAAAGTTGTTTTTGTGCTTCACCTTTTTCAAAACGTTCTTCATAACCTGTTGCATAAAAATAACGCGATGAGTCTGGAGTATGAATTTCATCAATGAGGTAAATCTTCCCGTCACGACTACCGAATTCATATTTAGTGTCCACAAGAATCAAACCGCGCTCTGCAGCAATTTCAGTGCCGCGTAGGAATAATGCCATGGTGTATTTTTCAAGCAATTCGTATTCTGTTGCAGAAACCAATCCTTGACTAAGGATTTCTTCCCGGGTAATATCTTCGTCGTGTCTTCCAAGTTCAGCTTTGGTAGTAGGCGTGATGATAGGAGTTGGGAAACGTTGGTTCTCGCGCATGCCGTCAGAGATTTTTACGCCGCAAATTTCACGTATACCACTTTTATAGGTTCTCCATGCACTCCCGCAAAGATAGCCGCGTACAATCATTTCTACGGGGTACCCCTGGCAGCGTAGTCCCACTGTAACCATAGGATCAGGGCAGGCTAGCTTCCAGTTTGGAACAATGTCAGCCGTTGCATCCAAAAACTTGGCTGCAATCTGGTTCAGCATTTGTCCTTTGTACGGGATTCCTTTCGGTAAAACCACGTCGAAAGCCGAAATACGGTCGGTGGCAATCATTACGAGTAAATCGTTTTTAACTGTGTACACATCACGTACTTTGCCGTGATACACATTTGTCTGTCCATCAAAATGGAAATCGGTGTTAGTTAAAGCGTTCATTATTATTTAGTTGTTTTGTTTTTTTTATATAGTTGTTTCTGATATATCGTATTGATATTATTGAGAATACAATGTAAATGATAAAAAATGGCCAAAATTTTAGGCTATTTGATAAAAGACTATTGTTTTCCCAGAAAGGTAATTCAGGTTTTATATAAACAACATCATTAGTCCAATATCCACTTTGTGAATTGTTTTTTGTAGACTTAAGTCTTTGTCTGATAAATTCTTTAATGCTATCATTCCTATTATAGTGGATATACCAAAATTCATTATCATATGGGGCGTATAATGGCCAAAACGAATCTTTTTTACAAATATCAATTACTTTAATAAAAGAGTTGTATTTAGCATTATCTTCAAAAGTAACGTGTAGTCCATTTATCGTGTCCTCGTTCTTAACAATATCTAATAAGTGATTGTTAAAGGAAATGAGTTCATTTTCATCATTAATTACATTTCCATTCATTTTGAAATTAATATACTTTCTTTTGTTTTCAGGTAAAGACAGCAAAGTAGTATCAAAATGGAGTCTTCCATAATTTCTATTCGGAATATATCTTTCGGGAGTTGAAAGTTCGATACATCTTTCAACATTCTTATTATCATTTAAATACCAAACACACAAAATGGGAAGTAATATCAGGCTAATCATTCCCGGAACATAATATATTTTGCGTCGCTTCATTTGATATGGCTTAATAATCTGATTTTTAAATGCTTATATTTCAACTTCTTTTTCAGAAATTATATTTGAATTTTCTTTATTCTTAATCAGTTTAAGTTTTTCAATTGTTTCAGTACGCTTTTCATACGCTTCGACTATCCGTTGCACCAGTTTGTGGCGTACAATATCTTTTACATCAAAATCTACCCGTGCAATTCCTTTTACGTTTTTCAGTACCTCTAATGCATCGATCAGACCGGATTTTTGCGCATAAGGCAAGTCGATTTGAGTTATGTCACCGGTAACTATCATCTTGGCGTTTACTCCCATACGGGTCAGAAACATCTTGATTTGCATCGTGCTCGTGTTCTGGGCTTCGTCAAGTATCACTACGGCATCGTTTAGTGTCCTTCCACGCATAAATGCCAATGGTGCAATCTGAATGGTACCGTTTTCGATGTATTCTTTCAGTTTCAACGGGGTAATCATGTCCTGCAAGGCATCATACAAAGGCTGTAAATACGGATCAATTTTTTCCTTCATATCACCGGGCAAAAATCCAAGTTTTTCACCCGCTTCTACTGCCGGACGACTGAGGATTATTTTCTTAATCTCCCTGTTTTTAAAGGAACGAACAGCCAACGCAATGGCTGTGTAGGTTTTCCCCGAACCGGCAGGGCCAACGGCAAAAAGTAAATCGTTTGTTTCAAAATCCTTTACCAGTTTCTGCTGATTGGCGGTGCGTGCCATTATCGATTTGCCATTTACTCCGTGTAGAATTAAATGGTCGAATTTTATTTCGTCAGGCTCACATCCTTTTACCAACTCGATGATATTCTCCTCTGTCAATGTATTATTGTCAATGCAATACTGTTCAAGCTTGCGGAGATTTTCTATCAATTTATTAGCTTCCTCTTCACTTCCGGATATTTTGACTTCATGTCCACGTGCCATAAGTCGCAAGTTTGGATGTAGTACTTTCAACAGTTGAATATTGGCATTATTTACACCATAAAAAACTGTGGTATCGGTCTGTTCTGAAAGGTCGAAGACGTGATCTGTCATAGATTTAAAAACCTCCACAAACCCCTCCAAAGGAGGGGCTTTAAGAAGATGTATTGAAAATTATTTTATCATAAGTCACTTTTAGCCTTCCGCCAGTTGGCGGAGAGGTTGGTGGAGTCTTTAATCTGCAAACAATGGATATTTCGCCATAGTTTTGTTTACACGTTCTTTTACTGATTTGATAACTTCTTCGTTTTCAATATTCGAAAGTACAGTTTCTATCATTTCGGCAATTTCTACCATCAATTCTTCTTTAGCTCCACGTGTTGTGATAGCAGGAGTTCCCAGACGGATACCGGAAGTCTGGAAAGGAGAACGACTGTCGAATGGAACCATGTTTTTGTTTACAGTAATATCGGCTTCAACCAATACTTTTTCGGCCACTTTACCTGTCAGTTCGGGGAATTTAGAACGTAAATCAACCAACATAGAGTGGTTATCTGTTCCGCCCGAAACAATGGTAAAGCCTCTTGCAGTTAATGCATTTGCCAAAGCTGCAGCATTTTTCTTTACCTGAGCCTGGTAAACTTTATATTCAGGTTGTAAACATTCTCCAAAAGAAACAGCTTTAGCAGCAATTACATGTTCCAACGGACCGCCTTGAATTCCCGGGAAAACAGCCGAATCGAGTAGGGCAGACATCATTTTAATTTCGCCTTTTGGAGTTGTTTTGCCCCAGGGATTTGGAAAATCTTTGCCTAATAAAATGATACCACCACGAGGTCCACGCAAAGTTTTGTGAGTTGTAGAAGTTACGATATGTGCCCATTTCAAAGGATTTTCCAATAAACCGGCAGCAATTAGTCCAGCTGGATGAGCCATGTCTATCATTAACAATGCACCTACTTTGTCGGCAATTTCACGCATGCGTTTGTAGTCCCATTCGCGAGAATAAGCCGAACCACCTCCCACAATTACTTTTGGTTGTTCGCGGATGGCTACTTCTTCCATTTGGTCATAATCTACACGTCCGGTTTTTTCATCTACGTTGTATTCGCAAGGTTTGTAAAGAATTCCCGAACTATTTACCAACGAACCGTGCGACAGGTGACCACCGTGAGCCAGATTCAATCCCATGAATTTATCACCCGGATTTAAACAAGCTAAAAATACGGCTGCATTGGCTTGTGCACCGGAGTGAGGTTGTACGTTTGCCCATTCAGCGCCGAAAATTTCTTTTAAACGGTCAATAGCAATTTGTTCACTTTCGTCCACTATTTCGCAACCACCATAATAGCGTTTACCAGGATATCCTTCGGCATATTTATTAGTCAACACGGAACCCATGGCTTCCATTACCTGATCACTTACAAAATTTTCGGAAGCAATCAATTCAATTCCTTTCATCTGACGCTCTTTTTCGCGCGAGATAATGTCAAAAATCACTTGGTCTCTTTTCATTTTTTCTATATCTAATTTTACTAATTTTACTAATTAATACTAATTATACAAATTTCCTACCTCTTACTTATTGCCTCTTACCTCTGATAAAGCAGTTCCTGAAATCTTTCTATAAATTTCCCAACATGAAAGCCATCCATAAGTGCATGACTGACATGTATATCCACCGGCATCCACATCTTTTCGCCATCGCGTGTAAGCTTTCCAAAAGTAATTTTAGGAATGCTTCGCCCAATATTGAGTCGTCGTGCATGATTCACCGAAGTGAAATCAGCCCACGGTAACGTTGAATAATGGATTATATCTTCACCTGAATATGGAAATTTCAAACCACGCTCATCTTTAACCCTTTCCACTTCATTATTTGCTAGTTTCATAAACTCAGCAATATTTTTATTGTAAGGCATATAACCACAACCGTATGTTTCATCCTCCCGAAAAATGGTTGGTCCGGCACCAACACTATCGTAGCAATATATTTTGTCACCTTCAATGCGATACCGGAATTCTTCTATTTCGTTAGCTGCTTTAAGCGACAAATATAAGTAATAGTTTGAAAACGAGTAGCCTGATTTCTTTGCTTTTTTGTAAGCTAACGAACATTCCATCCTAACAGTTAGTCCGAACAATGGTTCATCAAAATATTTAAAGACTTCGAAGTGCTCACGTCGTTTCCATGTTGTAAGGTCTATTTCGTGTTTCATTTTTTCTTTTTCACCGTCCACCCAAATTTTCCTATTTCTTCTCCCAGTTTGTAATAATGTCCATGAGAATATGTAATCAGTTTGGCAGCACCCAGGTTGAACGTATCTGTTTCAGGGTTAATATACCTACAATCTGCCTGCACGTTTACCACTTCGGCAATAAACATATCGTGTGACCCAAGCGGAATAATTTCTTTTACACGGCATTCTATACTCAAAGGCGATTCCTTAACGATGGGTGCTTGTATACAATCGGATTTTGCAGGCGTAAGTTTCATTTCTGCAAATTTGTTATGATCTTTTCCGCTTTTTACGCCGCACCAATCGGTGGCAAAAGCCATATCTTCGTTCGTCAGATTGATAACGAATTCCATATTTTTTTTGATAATTTCATAAGAATGCCGTTCCGGTCGCACTGAAATATAACACATAGGAGGATTGGTACAAATGGTTCCGACCCAACTAATGGTCAATAAATTATATTCTTCGGGCGTATTTCCGCAAGAAATCAAAACTGCAGGCAATGGATAAATCAGCGTTCCCGGTTTCCACGAAACATGACCTTTTCCAGAATCACTTTCTATGTCAGTAAGTTTTGGAGTGATTGTATCTTTATTTTTTTTCATCAATAATTGCTGCTAGGTGAACGGTTTTTTCTTACCTCTTACTTCTATTATTTAATCCTCACTTCGTCCCTTTTCACTTCACGTTCGCAATAATGACATTTGAGCATGATTTCATCATCGAGTTTTAATACATGAAAACGGCTGGTAACCAGTTGATTATTGGTAATGCAATTTGGATTCCCGCATTGTACTATTTCCCGAATTTCGTCAGGCAAAATCAACGCACGTTTTTCCACTACCTGAAAATCGCGAATGATATTAATTTTAGCATTAGGAGCAATCAACGCAATTTTGTTCGTTTCATCCTCTGCAAATGCACGATCGGAAATTTTTACAAGTCCTTTCGATCCGATTTTTGCACTCTCCAGATTATTGGCCAAAGTAATCTGATTTTCGCAAGTGTCCAGATGCAAAATGGAAACTACTTTAAATAATTTATCCGACGGAATATGGTCAATCACTGTACCGTTACAAAGTGCGGCTACTTTTAATTTCTTCTCCATAAAATACTAATTACACTAATTATTACGAATTACACGAATTTTGCAAATATAAATTAGTCGAATAATTTCGAATTAAACTAATTTTGAATTACTTACTTTCTTACCTCTTGCCTCTTACTTCTTATTTAAAACTTTACTCACAATCGCCTGTCTCACATACAATCCGTTTTGTGCTTGTCGGAAGTAATATGCTTTTTCGTTACTGTCAACATCCGGATCAATTTCAGTTACACGCGGTAGCGGGTGTAGAATTCTCAGATTGGATTTTGTGTTTTCGAGCATGGAATTTTTAAGCGTATACACGTTTTTTACCCGCTCATATTCCATTAAATCCTGAAAACGTTCCTTTTGTACACGGGTCATATACAGAATGTCCGCATCGTTGAAACTATCATTAAGCTCAGTTGATTCAGTGTAAGTGATATTGTTTCTTTTGCAAAAAACCTTGTATTCGTCAGGCATTTTCAATTCATCAGGAGCAATAAAATGAAAAGTTGGATGAAAATGTGACATGGCCATGATAAGTGAATGTACCGTACGTCCGTATTTTAAATCGCCTACCAGACAAATGTTTAGATTTTCAAGGGTGCCTTGTGTTTTCAGTATGGAATATAAGTCGAGCAAGGTTTGTGATGGATGCTGATTGGCTCCATCTCCGGCATTAATAATTGGAACGGGCGCAACTTCTGCGGCATAACGTGCTGCTCCTTCGAGTGGATGTCGCATCACAATGGCGTCGGCATAACAACTGACCATGCGAATGGTATCATTGAGAGTTTCACCTTTCGACGAGCTGCTGGTGGCTGCATCCGAAAAGCCAATAATTGATCCGCCCAATCGTACCACAGCAGTTTCGAAACTCAGCCGCGTACGGGTGGAAGGTTCAAAGAACAAGGTTGCAATCACTTTTCCATCCAATGTTTTCCGGTTTGGATTTGCCTCGAAATCGGCTGCCGAATCGAGAATAGCCAGAATTTCTGCTTTACTGTAATCTGCAATTGATACTAAACTGTTGTTGCTCATGGTTTCTTTATAGTGTCTACGGTCAACTGTCTCGTTTACTCGTTTACTTGTTTACTCGTCAACTAAAGAAAAAACCAATACAAACCCTTCACAGATTTATATTGGTTTTCGTATTTCTTAGGGGCGACTTCTTAGTACAACTAATTGTCTGTGAGTTGCTCTGTTCGAAAAAGTATTTAAAATTTCTCGTTTCCATTTTCAACTACAAAGATAGTCGTTTTTTTATAATAATGAAACAAAAAAAACAGATTTGTTTACTGATTAACTTTCCTTTCTCATTTCAACTCGCAATCCATCGATTTTATTCATTTTTCCTATTAAAGAGTCTGCTTCCTGCATTCGAATGCTTATCTCCATCGTGCAGTCATTCTCATAACTTTGTGACATAATCTGAGCATTATTTTCTTTCACTGCCCGCATAACATCGTTCATAAGGGTATACTCAAAATGAATAGTAAATTGACAATCCACCGTTTTTTCAATAATTTCGGCCTGTTCTAATGCATCTGCAGTAGCTTCTTTGTAAGCAACTACTAGTCCACCGGTTCCCAATAAAATGCCACCGAAATAACGAACAACAATCACCAAAATATTTGTAAGTTCACGCGAATTTATTTGTCCAATAATTGGTCTACCTGCTGTACCAGAAGGTTCACCATCATCGTTTGCCCGCCATTCTTTGCGTTCTGCACCGAGCATATAAGCATAACATACATGCCGGGCATCATAGTATTCCTTTCGATAATTTTTTACTAGTTCTTTGACCTCATCAACGTTGTGCACCGGATTGGCAAACGACAGAAATTTACTGCCCTTTTCTTTATAAATTCCTTCGGTTGGCGCGGCTATGGTTTTGTACGTATCTGACATTTGATGTGTTGTGTGTATGGTATAAAGTGTAAAAGTTTTGATTGCAAAGTTACAATTTTAGTTGACTAATTTTAATCATTTAATTACATAAAACCCATTATGAAACTAAAAAAAGCGTATATTTGCACTCACTTTGAAAAATTGTCAATTATTAATTGTCAACTATCCATTGTTTTTGCCTCTTTAGCTCAGTTGGTAGAGCAATTCATTCGTAATGAATAGGTCGCGGGTTCGAGTCCCATGAGAGGCTCAAAATTTAATTAAACCACCGTTTTTGTTGGTTTTTTATTTTCCACTTTATGTTGATGTTCCAAAACGGTTTGCTGGGTACTTTTACCCCAGAAATTTTCATGGTGATAGACTTCATCCTGTGTTTATTAACTCCGGATTTTCATCCGCAAAATTCCAGCATTGAAAAAGTTCCGGTTATTATTCTGGCAGTAAATTTTGAACATCAACAAAGCTTTTTATATCAGCTTTCTACTTTTGATTTTCAGATTGCTACAGCAGAAGTTCATGATATTAAATTTTCTCTTCCCGGTTTAATTAAGAAATTAATCATTATTTCTAATATATCGCTTTTCTCAACTTCGGATGGTCTTAGCTATGTCGATTTTTCACGTCCTCCGACATTATTGATTTCCTAATTATATCAATGCTATTTTTTATTGTATTTTCAGATAAATAATTCTTTATTTGAAATTACTGATGTTTGATCTACATAAGTGATTTTTAGTATTTGTTTTTATAAATCAAAAAAATATTCTCATGAAAAAAATCTTTTTTATATCAATCATAACTCTCTTATTTACTATCCAAACAAGTCCACTTTTTGCACAAGACTTTTCTCTTTCCAAAGTACCAAAGCAAATTAGTGTTGAGTTTGGTTACAGAAATTCTTTCTATCAAAATACAGGCTTAACAAACGATGCTACAATCACAGGCCTGCCTAATAATGCCACAAACGGTTATGGTTTACTTGTGGATTATGCATGGCAATTAAGTGGATTAAATGGTAAAAAACCGGCAATTTTTTTATCTATTCCTATCGGATATTCGGTTTTGTTGCCTTCCGATGCCACGTCAAGAATGGTATTTATGCTAAATTATGGTTGGACGATTCGTCATGAGCTTACTAAAAAACGCAAAATAGTTCCATTTATAGGTTATGGTCTTTTTTTGAACAATTTAAAACCAGATGGAATTGACGGATCAGTGACCGGTCACCAGACTCAATTTGAAGGTGGTGTAAATTTCAATGTGAGCAAACGATTAAAGTATTTTGTAAAACTGCAATGCAGTTACTCTTCATACCCCAAACTAAATTATGCTAAATCATTGCATTTTATGTATGCCGACCTGAGAGTGGGTGTGCGATTCTAATGTAATAATGCGATCAGAAAAAGAAAAGAAACCGGCTGAACTTCTAAATGTTGTTCAGCCGGTTTCTTATTGAATATGTTCTGTTGTAAGTGAAATCAGAACAATAGATTTAATTTTCAATTCAAAAAGTGGCTGCAAAATAATTACAGCCACTTTAATATTCATCTTACTTCAGTACATTAAAAGTAATCGGAAGTTCACCATTATTTCCAAGAGCAGCAATAAGCTTTACTTCTGTTTGAGTAAAATTACCTGTAATGGAGCATTTGCCACCTTCAATAACAGACCGTATAATGGGAGCACTTAAAACAGTATTGTCTAAGACAATGGCAATCGGATTGCCGATATTCTGTTTTGTTATATTTGCCCACAAGGTTATGGCCGGTTTTTTAAAGTTAATCCCGACATATTGAATTTTTGAACCTTTTTCCTGACCTGATTTCATGCTTTCAATATCTGTACCTGATAATAGTGCACCTTTAGCCTCTAATCTAAGAGCATAAAGGCATACTTCAGAACTTTCAGACGGTTGACTCCAGACAAATTTACATACCGGATTTTGTTCCAAATACTGTAAATAGTTATTCACCTTAGTTATTTCTGAAACTGAGCAACAACCGATTTTTGCGCCAATATCATTTGTATTACTACTGTTTAACAGCGAAAATAAATGATTGTCACCCTTTAAAAGCTCAGATAAACTCTTCCGGTTAAAGGTAGTATAGAATCCTATATTTCCTTTTTGAGTCAACAGTTTTTCTGTAACTTTTAAATCCCGGTTCTCTGTAAATACTACCTCAATCTGGTTTTTCTCAGGAATAACAGTCAGTTCGAATTTTTCGGCACTAAAATCTTTCAATCTGTTCGAAATAATTTTGGCAGATTGAGTAAGCGCTGCTTCTGATACATTTTTATCAGTCGATTGAATAAGAATACTATTTTTTGAATTTGCTTTATTTGTAAAGCCCATTGTTATTATACCTATCAGCATAATGACTATTATTGAAAATATATTTGTTTTCATTGTTGTAAATTTTTTAAATTAAACTTCAGCCCGCTTCATTTAATAAAGCAGGAAATTAATAAACTTATTAAACTGGAATCTAACTTAAAGCGGGGAGTTCTTTGTCATCCGTGGAAAACAGATGATAATAAAACCTGCAGGTGGACATTGGGTTTAGGGATGATAATGATTTTTCCAGAAAAATAATTCGTTGAGCTACGTTTCTGTTGTCAGCAGCTATTCTGAACTTGATATTGCATAACAAAAAACCTTTATGGTCAATGGAAGTCAACAGGCTTTTATGATAAGCCGGCATTTGGAAAAAATCAGCTACAACAGCGTTCACCGTACTTGAATGTAATCCAGTCACAATCTCATATTGAGCAGTATTATAAGTTAGTTTTTCAGAATTGCCCGAAAAAGAAGCACACACAAAGAAGAAAAGAACTAAAAAAAGTACTCTTCCTAAATTTTGGATTATATCTTCTTTACTATCTATCATAAAGCAATATGCCTTTTAATAACTTATGAATAAGCCTTTAGATTACGGTACAAATATAGAAGTTATTTTTGTAAATCAATATTATTATCTAAAATATTTGTACGGGATAAAATAAAACAGCCAGTTACATTGTTGCAACCGGCTGTTTCTTGTCTTATTGAAGATATTTTTTCTGATTAATTCACCGAAATCAGTGCTGTTTCGAAGGTTTGTGTCAGAACATCTTCCAAATGAGTATAGGACTGTGAATAACCTTTTTCTCTGAGCGAGGTAACAAACTCAGCATGATTTCTACCGTTTCGGTAATCCGGTTCTCTTGAGGGATGTTTTAAATACCGCTCAAAAGTCGATGCCGGTTCACCTAAATTCAGAACGGCATGATATAAAAGTTTATCTTTATTCCGGTAAATGGCGGAGCCCAGAATCTTTTTTCCGTCAATAGCAATGTCGGAAATACCCCGCTGTGATAGATCGGTAATACCTGCTTCCTCGATGGAGGAGATAATCAATTTATTGAGCATAATGAAAACTTCCTTTGGATTCATGATATTTTTATCGGAAAAAACTGCGGCAATAATCAGATTATTGGGCGTGAGCATTACGGTTTGACCACCCGAAGGTCTTTTCATCACGGTTATAGCATCTTGCCTGACATTGTCAAGGAATAAAGCCTCTTCAGCCCGGTTAGAAGCGCCCAATATAATGTACATTTTATCGGGTCTCCAGATCAGGAACTGTTTTGAGTCATCCCTGAGCAATTGAATATCAGGAAGGCTATAATCAGAAGTTTTCATTTTTAGTTGATTAGTTAATTGGTTTGAACTTTCGTATTCTTGCCTCTTACTTCTAATTTCAAATTACTTATGTATCGCTTTATCAAAGGCATCAAACCCGGCTTCCATAAATATCTCGGAAACGGTAGGATGGGCATGAATGGTATTGGCAACATCGTAAACGGTGCCTTCGACCTTCATAAAAGCGGCAGCTTCGGCAATCATATCGGTTGCATTGGCAGCAACGATCTGAACGCCCAAAACAGTTCCATATTTCTTGTCGGAAAGCATGCGAATATAACCTTCAGTATTTCCTTCTATCATTGCTTTTCCATTTGCCGATAAAGGAAATTCACTGATTTTAAATTCAATACCTTCTTTCACCAATGCCTGTTCTGTCTTTCCAATCTGCGAAATTTCAGGAACCGTATACATATTGATAGGGTAGGTGGAGCCATCGAAATGAGCTTTTATGCCCTTAATGGAATTTACCACATGAATTCCCTGTGCTGAAGCTACATGTGCTACAAAACTCTTTCCCGTTACATCACCAATGGCATAAACGCCTTTGATATTTGTTTCGAAGTTGTCGTTTGTTTTTAAAAAACCACGTTCGGTAAGCTCGAGTGGAATTTCGCTTTCAGGAAAAATGGCTTTGCGCGAATTACAGTTGACCAACAGGTCGCATTTCACTTTATTGCCTCCAATGGAAACTTCACCGTTTTCATATTTATCAGGAAAAGCATTTATTATCAGATCGATATTCTCTGTTTTGAGCTTTTTGGTGATATAAGTGATCAGATTTTCGTCCAATCCGTCCATAAAATAATCGCTGTTAGCAATTAAGGTTACCTTTTTGTCGATAAGTTTAAAGAATTGTGCCATTTCTACCGATGAAACATGATTCCCGGTAACCAGCACATGTTCAGGAATTGATTCGAGATCAAATAACTTCTCCATTTCTACAATAGGAGCATTTAACAGCATCTTTTCCATTGCTTTGGGTTTGGAACCGGTGGCAATAATGATGGTTTCAGCAGTTATCTTTTTATCGTCAACATACACCGAATGGTCGGAACCAAGTCGGGCTGTGCCGGTAATGATTTCGATACCATTTTTTTTCAACAAAAAATTGATCCCTGAAGTTAGTTTTTTAGTAATGCGATTAGACCTTTCTTTTGCTTTTGTCCAGTTAAATGACAGCTTTTCAACATCAATACCATCAATACCAAAATCAGCAATGTGTTTCGTCTTTTCATAATTCTTAGCACTTTCTAATAATGCCTTTGTCGGTATGCAGCCCCAGTTAAGGCACATACCGCCTATGTACATTTTTTCAACAAGGGCAGTTTTTAAACCTAGCTGTCCTGCCCGAATGGCTGCAACATATCCGGCAGGTCCGGCGCCAATAATTAAAACATCGTAGTCCATGGGTAAATTGTTAATTATAAATTATTAATAAATTGATTATTCCATCAAAAGTGAAATGGGATCAGCGAGATATTCCATAATCTTATTGACAAATCTGGAAGCCTCACCACCGTCCACAATCCGGTGATCCACCGAAAGTGAAAGTGCCAGTACATTTCCAACAACTATCTGATCATCTTTAACAACCGGCTTTTTGACTATCCGCCCAACGCCTAATATCGCTGCCTGTGGGTAATTAATAACCGGTGTGGCAAAAATTCCGCCGATAGAACCATAGTTCGTAATGGTAAATGTTCCGTCGCGCATATCTTCGAGCGTCAGTTTTCTGTCTCTTGCTTTGACCGATAGTTCGGTGATCTTTTGAGCAATTTCAAAAATACTCAACCGGTCAGCATCTTTAATTACCGGAACCACCAATCCTTCGGGACTGTCGACCGCAATGGCAATATTATAGCGGTTTTTATAGATCATGCGTTCATTCTCCATGTCAATTTGCGAATTCAGCTGACGATGCTGTTTTAATGCCTGAACCACTGCTTTCACAATGAAAGGAAGATAAGTCAGTTTGGCATCTCTATCGGCATAAATCTTTTTGTATTTCTCTCTTACTCGGATTAAACCTGATATCTCCACTTCTTCAAATATCGACATGTGAGCCGCATTCTGCTTAGAATTAATCATATTCTTAGCTATGGCTTTTCGTATCTGCGAAAGCGGTTCGTAGGTAACTGCATCAGTCAGATCCATCTGAATATCCCGCTGTTTGGCTGCTGGTTGTTTCGACGGTTTGTAGTTTTCTATATCCGTTTTACTGACTCTTCCCGAAGGACCGGTACCGGTGATTTTATTGATGTCGATGTTCAGGTCCTTAGCCATGGCTCTGGCAAGCGGCGTAGCAAGTACTTTCTGTGCCGGTTTTGCTACTGCTTCTGATTTCGGCAAATTCTCATCACTGGCCGGCAGAAATGCATTCTTTTCGGCCAGTTCCATGGTGCCAACCACACCTGCTGCTGCTTCTTCTTCCACCTCCTGTTTCTCATTGGTTTCGATTACCTGAGGGGCTTTGGCAACGGCAACTGCCTGTTCACCAAAAACACCTTCAATCTCAAGTTCAATCAATGGATTTCCTACGTTGATGACTTCACCAACTTTACCAAAAGTAGCCACTATAGTTCCTGCCTTGGGGGATGGAATATCGGCAACCACTTTGTCAGTTTCCATTTTTACAAGCGCATCTCCCGCTTTTATTGCCTGACCTTTTGTTACATACCATTCCAGGATGGTACCTTCATCGAGTCCTTCACCAATATCGGGGAAATTAAATATATATCTCATTGGAATAAATTTAGAATTTGACAGTTCGTTCTATTTCGTAGAAAATCCGGTCGGGTGTTATCATATAAAAAGGTTCCCCTTTTGCTAAAGGAACTATCGTATCAAAGCCCATCACCCTTCGGGGTGGTGCTTCGAGATAGAGGAATGCTTCCTCATTGGCAATGGCTATCAATTCGCCACCCACACTGAATGATTCAGTGGCTTCGGCTACAATTACGATACGCCCCGTTTTCCGGATCGAATTTTTTATGGTTTCTTTATCGATAGGATAAATGGTCCGCAAATCGATCAGCTCCACCGAAATGCCGGCTTCTTTGGCCATAACCATGGCTTTCTGACATTCACGGATCATGGCGCCAAAGGCCACCACAGTTACATCGGTACCTTCTGCCAGCACTTTCGCCTTACCAAGAGGTATAGAGAACTTTTCATTGGATACTTCCTGTTTGATGGCTCTGTAAATACGTTTAGGTTCCATGAAAATAACGGGATCATCACTTTCTATGGCTGCTATCATCAATCCTTTGGCATCGTGAGGGGTAGACGGAACCACTACTTTTAAGCCGGGAATATGCGAATACAATGCTTCGGGACTTTCGGAGTGATGTTCCAGTGCATTGATACCGCCACCGTACGGAAAACGGATCACCATGGGTGCTTTGTACATGCCGCGTGAACGGTTATGCATACGCGAAACATTGGAGATAACCTGATTAAATGCCGGATACGAAAAACCGTCAAACTGTAATTCAACCACAGGTCTTAAACCCGATAAAGCCATTCCAAGTCCTGTTCCAACGATGGCCGATTCGGCAATGGGCGTGTCAAAAACCCTTTCGACACCGTGTTTTTTTTGTAAACCTTCCGTTACTCTGAAAACACCACCTTCAACACCGGCATCTTCACCAAAAACTACTACTGTTTTATCTTCTTCAAGCTTAATGTCTAATGCATTGTTGATGGCCTGTACTATTGTCATTACACTCATTTTCTGCTCTCCTTCCATGTTAGAAATTGTTCATAATCTGCTTTTTGTCTTTTCAAATCATCGGGCATATCAACATACATATGTTGAAAAACATCTTCTAATTTATAGGGGGACATATTTTCTGCTTCTTCAAATTGTTTATCCACTTCCAGTTTATATTTTGCAATTAATTCTTCCTCGTTTTCTTTCCAGATACCTTTATGATCCATATATTTTTTCAGACGAATCATCGGATCGGTTTTGGCCCATTCCATTTCTTCCTCCTTTGTACGATATTTTGTCGGGTCATCGGAAGTGGTATGAGCGCCTTTTCTGTAAGTTAATGCTTCAATTAAATAAGCACCATTTCCGGCTTTGGCATATTCAGTAGCTTCTTTATAGATGGCATACATGGCAAAGAAATCATTGCCATCCACTTTTATTCCGGGCAAGCCGAAAGCATAGGATTTTATGGCCAGGTTGATGGAATTTGTCTGATTTTTGACAGGGACGGAAATAGCATATTGATTATTCTGAATGGTATAAATCACCGGAACTTTCCAAATTCCCGCAAAATTGAGTGCTTCGCTGAAATCACCTTCCGATGTTCCTCCATCACCTATCGAAGTAAAAACTAACTCATCTTTTTTCTGGTATTTTACTGAATAACCAATGCCAGTGGCATGCAAAAACTGTGAACCGATAGAAATACTAATGGGTAGCACATGATTCGCTTTTTTGTAATTACTGCCTTCCTCATTTCCCATATAATAAAGGAATATTTCTTTCATGGTCACACCTTTTAAAAGCATGATCCCCACTTCGCGAAAGGCGGGAGCCAGCCAGTCCTGATCTCTAATGATCATTCCTGATGCCGCGTGAATTGCTTCGTGGCCCGCGCAGGGTGGAAAAGTGTACATCCTTCCCTGACGTTGATAAGAAACAGCCATTTGGTCGGCTGTTCGAAAAAACAGCATGTGTTTATAAGCCTGGACAACTGTTTCGTCATCCAAATCAGGCATTAATTCCTTGTTTATAACCGTACCATCATTGTCGATGATTCTAAATATTTTATCTTCCCGTGGATCAAAATCGTTAAAGATCATTTTTTTGTATTTTTCGTATTTAAACTATCACTATTAAGTAGAATGGTTTTAAATTAAAACATTTCTGATATCTATAACAACAAAAAATTGATATGGTTCTTTGTACTTGTTTATATTTTTTTTTAAGCACTATTCAATACAAAAACAAAATCGGCTGAACACCTTTTGTAGAGGTTCAGCCGGGATGTGGTTAGTGGTAGAGAGTATATGTTTATAAAATGGATTTCAAACTTAACTGCGGCAGGCAGGTCCAAAGAATTTAAAAGCAAGTTTGCAAATCTCTACAACCAATACCAGATTTTGTATATCTGACTAGGTTTGTATATCTGATTTTAAAAGTATTACTCAGAATATTTTATAACCTCCACTGGATAGTTGTCTGCTGCGTCTTTTATTTTCGCTTCATATTCAGAATAGTTAATACCTTCAATTACAGTTGAAATGTCTTTGATTAGAAAAACTTGCGGACAAATATCTTCGCACACGCCACATGAAGTGCAATCTTCTTCTACCCAAACTTTTTTTATTGCCATGATTTTTGTTTTTTAATTAATATTGTGTTGATTTAAAATGCTTCTTTGCTCATAGAATACCAGATTTTATTCTGAGTATTTTATAACCACCCTTGGACAACTATCTGCTGCTTCCTTTATTTTTTCTGTATAATCAGCGTAGTTTACTCCTTCATTTATATATGCCATGTCTTCAATTCTAAATACTTCCGGACATATATCTTCGCACAAACCACATCCGGTGCAACCTTCCTCTATCCAAACTTTTTTTATTGCCATGCTTTATGTTTTTATAGTGATTTATTTATTATCTTATGGTATCTCGATCGAATTCAAATTAAAGTATGAAATTAAACAAACCAGTCGGTTTTTAGTTCTTTGGCTTGGAAAATTGAATGTTCTTTGAAAAATTCATAAATTGTTAACATTATCATTTCGTATGTAATCTTTTAAAATTATAAATGAAACACTTGCCTGGCTTAACTTATACCTGGTTTTTTCTAAAGAGTTTTAATTTCCAAAGTAATATACACTTTGTTAAACTTCCAATTATTGAGGTTTTGTAGATGATTTTAATTTCGATTTATAACAAACACAACATCGGCTGAACTCCTTTTTTGGGGAGGTTCAGCCGATGGTAGGGGAGTTTGAAAATATGAATTAATTACTAAACGAATTCAGCAACTTCAGTAGCTTTTTTTGATTTTCGATAAAGATAGGAATTGAAAATATTTCTTTTTGCAAATCGTAATTGCTTATCAGCATTAATCAATCTGGTATAGATGTTTTTTGAAACGCCGAAATACTCATAGGTTGAGCCATCTAAAAATGAGATTTCAAGTAATTGTCCTTTGAGTTTGAAATCAGCTATGCCGGATTCTGCTGTAATTGCGTTGTATTCTTCCTCGTTTGCAGCTTTTGTTTCGGGAGAAATGCTTACTAAGAAATGATAGCCATCGATAATCTGTCGACTTTTATGTTCAGCTTCAATAGTCAGTTCATCTCCGGTTGGAAATTTATCGGGATGCCATTCTTTTACTAAATTTCTGTAGGTGGTTTTTAATTTTTTAAGATCTGTGTCGTGTTCAACATTAAATAATTTCTTGTATTCGTTAATACGCTTCATAAATTGCTCTTTTCAGTAAATTTTAATTGTTATTTGCTAGCTGCTTTTTTAAATCGGCTGCAAAGGTACGGAATTTATAGCTTTGAATACGAAGTATTTGTTATTTTCGTATGAAATGCTTCAACAATCCAATTAGCAACTGGAAGCATAATGAATATTCTGTTTTAAGTACCGCAGATATATAATAGCCGTGAGACAAAAAAAACAGCCAATTACATTTCTGCAACCGACTGTTTTATTATTTCCCTCCTTCGGAGGGTTAGGGGAGGTCTCAATATTCATCCCAGCTCTTAATCTTAATATCTTCAAAGGTCATGGTACAGAAGGCAGTGATAAAGGCAGAAGCCAGACGGGCATTAGTAAGCAACGGAATGTTGAAGTCAATGGCACCACGGCGTATGATATAATCGTTTGCAAGTTCGCGTTTGGATGTGTTTTTTGGAATGTTGATTACCAAATCGAATTGTTTATTGGAAATCATATTCTTTACATTCAATTCACCATCTTCATCCGGCCAGTTAACTGCTGTAGCATGGACTCCGTTTTCTTTTAAGAATCTTTGTGTTCCGCGCGTTGCAAATAATTCATATCCTTTCTTTTGCAATAAAAGACAAGCGTCAGACAGTTCTACTTTCGATTTTGCTTCGCCCGAAGAAATAAGGATTCGTTTCTTTGGAATTCGGAAACCAACAGAAAGCAAGGATTTTAGAATGGCTTCGGAGAAATCGTCACCTATACAACCCACTTCACCGGTCGATGCCATATCCACACCCAGTACCGGGTCGGCTTGTTGCAAGCGGGCAAAGGAGAATTGCGAAGCTTTGATACCTACATAATCCAGGTCGAAAGCCGATTTTTCGGGTTTTTCCACCGGAAGTCCGAGCATAACTTTCGTTGCCAGTTCTATAAAATTTATCTTCAATACTTTAGAAACGAATGGGAAACTACGAGATGAACGCAGGTTACACTCTATTACTTTGATATAATTGTCGCGGGCTAAGAATTGGATATTGAAAGGTCCTGAAATATTCAAGGATCTTGCAATTTCACTGGCAATTTTCTTGATACGACGAATCGTTTCCACATAGATTTTTTGCGGAGGAAATTGCGTGGTAGCATCACCTGAGTGAACTCCGGCAAATTCCACGTGCTCCGAAATGGCATACACCAATATCTCACCTTTATTCGCCACTGCATCAATTTCAATTTCTTTGCAGCGTTCGATAAATTCTGATATTACCACCGGATGTTTCTTCGATACGTCTGTGGCCAGTTTCAGGAAGTTTTCCAGTTGCGTAGAATCGTAACATACATTCATGGCTGCTCCCGAAAGAACGTAGGACGGACGAACTAAAACAGGGAATCCGATACCTTTTACAAAATCGTTTACATCTTCGAAAGTCGTCAATTCTTTCCAACGCGGTTGGTCAATCTTTAAGGTGTCGAGCATGGACGAGAACTTGTGACGGTCTTCGGCCATGTCTATATCTTTGGCTTGTGTGCCCAGGATCGTTACATTTGCTCCTGCAAGTTTCAGGGCCAGGTTATTTGGAATCTGTCCGCCGGTGGAAACAATCGTTCCCATAGGGTTTTCCATATCCATAATGTCCATCACACGCTCAAAACTCAGCTCGTCGAAGTAAAGACGGTCGCACATATCGTAGTCTGTCGAAACCGTTTCGGGATTGTAATTAATCATTACCGAGCGGAAACCTTCTTTGCGAATAGTCAATAGAGCATTTACCCCGCACCAGTCAAACTCTACAGAAGAACCGATACGGTAAGCTCCCGAACCAAGCACCACTACTGAACGGTGATCGCCCAGATATTTTACGTCGCTGGCCGTTCCGCCATAAGTAAGATATAAATAGTTGGTTTGAGCAGGATATTCAGCAGCCAGTGTGTCGATTTGTTTTACCACCGGAACAATTCCGCGACTCTTGCGGTGTAAGCGAGTGAGTTTTATCTCGTCATCAATGTCATCACTTTCACATTTTTGTACCAGGCGAGTGATTTGGAAATCGGAGAAACCCATTTCCTTGGCACGGCGAAGTACATCATCCGGCAATTCAGTCAACGAATTGAATGTTTCAAGTTCATGTTCCTTGTCGACAATATGTTTCAATTTGTACAGGAACCAACGGTCAATTTTGGTCAGTTCGTGCAGTCTGTCAATAGAATATCCGCTGTGTAAGGCTTGTGCGAGATAGAATACGCGTTTGTCGGTAGGTTGATTTAATGCAGTATCTACATCATCTGCATAAAAATCTTTATTGGCAACAAAACCGTGCATACCCAGTCCTATCATACGCAATCCTTTCTGGAACGCTTCTTCAAAGTTCCGACCTATAGACATGATTTCGCCTACCGATTTCATGCTGCTACCCAGTTGACGCGATACGCCCTGGAATTTTCCCAAATCCCAACGAGGAATTTTACAAACAATATAATCGAGTGCAGGTTCGAAGAAAGCTGAAGTTTCCTTGGTAACCGAGTTTTTTAATTCAGGTAATCCGTAACCGAGTCCCAGTTTGGCAGCTACAAATGCAAGCGGATAACCGGTTGCTTTGGAGGCCAAAGCCGAAGAGCGACTCAAACGGGCGTTTACTTCAATCACACGGTAATCTTCCGAAAATGGATCGAAAGCGTATTGCACATTACATTCACCCACGATTCCAATGTGGCGGATAATGCGGATAGCGAGTTCGCGCAGTTTATGATATTCACGGTTGGTAAGTGTTTGTGAAGGTGCCACAACGATACTTTCTCCCGTATGAATTCCCAGCGGGTCGAAGTTTTCCATATTACAAACCGTGATACAGTTGTCGTACTTGTCACGAACCACTTCGTATTCAATTTCTTTCCAGCCTTTTAACGATTTTTCGACCAAAACCTGATGCGAATATGCGAAAGCTTTGCCAACCAATTCTCTCATTTCATTATCATTGTCGCAAAAACCACTACCCATACCACCAAGTGCATAAGCTGCACGGACAATCACCGGATAACCGAGTTCGTTAGCTGCACGAATGGCATTTTCCATGTCATTAACCGCTTCACTCTGAATGTATTTTACATCAATTTCCGATAACTTTTTGTTGAAGATTTCGCGATCTTCGGTATCGATAATCGATTGAACTGGTGTGCCAAGAACGCGTATATTGTATTTTTCGAAAATTTTATCTCTGAATAAAGCTACTCCGCAGTTCAAAGCCGTTTGACCGCCGAACGAAAGGAAGACGCCATCAGGTCGTTCTTTTTCGATCACGCGTTCCACAAAGTCGGGCGTAACGGGTAGGAAATAAACTTTGTCGGCTATGCCTTCCGAAGTTTGCACGGTTGCAATGTTCGGATTTATTAATATGGTTTCGATACCTTCTTCTTTCAAAGCCTTTAAAGCCTGTGAACCTGAATAGTCGAACTCGCCGGCTTCACCAATTTTCAAAGCTCCAGAACCAAGTACCAACACTTTTTTAATTTCACCTTTGTTGATTTGTTTGTCTTCGTGGGTGGTTCTTAATTTTGCATTGCATTCGTCCTCAATTAATTGGGGAATTGTTTTTTCTGTACCGGTCATTGTTTTGATAAACACGTCGAACAAAAATTCCGTATCAGTTGGTCCCGAGGCAGCTTCGGGGTGGAATTGTGCAGAGAACCAGTGTTTGGTTTTGTGGCGGATTCCTTCGTTGGTTCCGTCGTTCATATTTATAAACAAAGGCTCCCAATCGGAACTTAATGTTTTATTGTCAACGGCAAAACCGTGATTTTGTGAAGTGATAAACGCACGTTGAGTTCCAACTAATTGCACGGGTTGGTTATGGCTTCGATGTCCGTATTTCAGTTTGTAAGTTTTAGCACCATCGGCAACTGAGAGTAATTGATTTCCCATACAAATACCGAAGATAGGTTTTTCGGTAAGCATGGCAGTCTGGATATGTCTGACCGTGTCCTTTGCATATTCCGGATCACCGGGACCGTTGGAAATAAATAACCCATCGTATTCTATGTGATTAAAGTCATAATCCCAGGGTACGCGAATTACCGTAGTGTCTCGTTTCAGCAGGCAGCGGATAATATTATGTTTCACGCCGCAGTCCACCAGCAGCACACGGTTTTTTCCGTTTCCGTAAGTGATTACTTCTTTACAACTAACTTTTGCTACCTGGTTTTCATCATCGGGATTAATAAAGTCAATGTCTTCGCCATCGGGGAAAACAAATTTTCCTTTCATGGTTCCTTTTTCGCGAACCAGCTTTGTAAGTTCACGTGTGTCAACTCCGAAAATTCCGGGTACTTTATTCTCTACCAACCATTCGCTCAGGCTTTTTCCTGCATTCCAGTGACTATATTCAAAAGAAAAATCGGAAATAATCAGGCCTGTAGCTTGAATTTTTTCCGATTCATAATAAGTAGAAAGTCCGTTTTGGATGATGTCATTTGGAACGCCGTAATTACCAACTAACGGAAACGTTATCGCTAAGAGCTGGCCCGCATATGATGGATCGGTTAAACTCTCCGGATAACCGACCATTGCGGTATTAAAAACAACTTCTCCGGCTACCGGTTTTTCGTAACCAAAGGATTTACCTTTGAATACGGTTCCGTCTTCCAAAACTAAATGAAGGGGCTTGTACTTGTGCATAAATATATTGTAAATTGTATTATTTTTCGGCTTTCCGACTCAATTGTCCAAATTTGTACAAAAGTACTACTTTTTCTTGTTATGTGCAAGCCACATAATATAGAAATATTGTTATATTTCAGCAAAGTTATCAATACATGCATTCTTATATATATCAATAGATTGTATGAGAATATAAAGGGTATTAATATGCAGATTTGAGATTTGATTTAGGCGTAATTTTTTCAATTACCGAAATTTTTCTTTAATTCATTACAAAAAATTCTTGTAACTCAACATAAAGTAGTAATTTTGTACCCGCTTAGAAAATTCGATAATTAAAATATATTATGGCAGAAAAAAAAATGAATTTATTGGCTGATTTCCCTTCTGTTAGCACACAGCAATGGATGGATAAAGTCACAGCCGACCTCAAAGGAGCTGATTTCAACAAAAAGCTCGTTTGGAAAACCAACGAAGGCTTTAACGTAATGCCTTTCTATCGTGCCGAGGATATTTCAAACCTTAAAACGAAAGATGTAGCTCTGGGTGTGTTTCCGTTTGTTCGTGGAACCAAACAGGGAAACGAATGGTTAGTTCGTCAGGATATAGACGTAGAAACCGCTGAGTCTGCCAATGCAAAAGCGTTGGAAGTGTTGTTCAAGGGTGTAACTTCGATTGGTTTTAAGCTGAAAAAAGCCGATTTAAGTGCCGGTTTTATTGCTTCTTTGCTTCAAAACATTGTAGCTGAATCTGTAGAGTTGAATTTCAGCATTTGCGTTAGTCGCGCTGCTGATTTGGCAACTATCCTTACAGATTATTTCAAATCACAAAATTATGATCTGACCAAATTGCAGGGTTCTATCAACTTTGATCCAATGAATCGCATGCTGCTGAAAGGCAAAGAATTGACCAAAGAAGAAATCACTGCGAAAGCCAAAGCAACTGTTGAAGCTGCTATCAGTTTGCCTTTTTATCGCGTCATTGGCGTAAATGCAACAACTTTATGTAACGCAGGTGCTTTCATTGCGCAAGAATTGGGTTATTCATTAGCTTGGGGTAATGAATATCTTTCAATGATGGTTGAAGCCGGAGTTGATACTTCATTGGCAGCTAAAAAAATTAAATTCAATTATGGTGTTGGTGGCAACTATTTTATGGAAATAGCCAAATTTCGTGCAGCCCGCATGTTGTGGGCAATGATTGTTGACGCTTACCAACCTGCTTGTAAAAAAGATGATTGCGAAAGCACCGAAAACGGAATTTGCAAATGTGCCGCCAAAATGCGTGCACATGCAGAAACAAGTACTTTTAACAAAACTATATTAGATGCTAATGTAAACATGCTTCGCACACAAACCGAAGCTATGAGTGCAACATTGGGTGGCGTTAATTCACTCACCGTATTGGGTTACGATTCTGTCTACAAACCTACCGACGATTTCTCGGAACGTATCGCCCGTAACCAGCAATTATTATTAAAAGAAGAATGTCATTTCGATAAAGTTTCCGATCCGGCTGCCGGTTCATATTATATTGAAACATTGACCAATGAAGTTGCTGCTCAAGCCTGGAAAATCTTCCTGGAAGTGGAAGAAGAAGGTGGATTCTTTAATGCCATCACTTCAGGTTCAGTTCAACAAGCTATTAAAGTTACTGCTGCAAACCGATTGAAAGCAGTTTCAAGCCGTCGTGAAATTCTGTTGGGAACAAATCAATTTCCTAACTTCAATGAAATTGGTGCTGAGAAAGTACAAACTGTTGAAGTAGTTGATTGTGGTTGTTCACATACCGGAACTGAAAAATTATTACCGGTTCGTGGTGCTGCCGAATTTGAAGCGTTACGTTTTGCTACTGAAAATGCTCCAAAACGTCCGAAAGCATTTATGCTGACCATTGGAAACCTGGCCATGCGTTTGGCACGTGCTCAGTTCTCCTGTAACTTTTTTGCATGTGCAGGTTATGATGTAGTTGATAATCTTGGTTTTGATACTGTTGAAGAAGGCATAAAAGCCGCCTTGGATGCCAAAGCAGATATCATTGTCATTTGCTCAAGCGACGATGAATATGTTACATTAGCTCCTACAGCATATGCATTGGCTAAAGGAAAAGCTATCTTTGTGGTTGCCGGAGCTCCTGCAAATGCAGAAGAATTAAAAGCAATTGGAATTGAACATTTTGTAAACGTAAAGACAAATGTATTGGAATCGTTGAAGAATTTTAATGCATTATTAAAAATAAGCTAAGTATGAAGCCAAATTTCAAAAATATAGATATTCGAAATATTGCAACAGATAAAGTTGTTCCTCAGACCGAAAGCACATGGCTGACTCCTGAGTTGATTCCCGTAAAACCATTTTATACCAAAGATGATTTGGAAGGAATGGAACATTTGAATTATGCTGCCGGACTTCCACCTTATTTGCGTGGACCTTACAGCGTTATGTATGCTATGCAACCCTGGACAATTCGTCAGTATGCCGGTTTTTCTACTGCTGAAGAATCAAATGCATTTTATCTTCGTAACCTTGCTGCAGGTCAAAAAGGTTTGTCGGTTGCGTTTGACTTACCAACTCACCGCGGTTACGATGCTGACCACGAACGTGTAGTAGGAGACGTTGGTAAAGCCGGCGTTTCAATTTGTTCGGTTGAAGATATGAAAGTTTTGTTTGATGGAATTCCATTGAATAAAATGTCGGTTTCGATGACTATGAACGGTGCAGTACTTCCAATTCTGGCTTTTTATATCAATGCCGGATTAGAACAAGGTGCTAAACTGGAAGAAATGGCCGGAACAATTCAAAACGATATTCTGAAAGAATTTATGGTGCGTAATACCTATATTTACCCACCAAAATTTTCCATGAAAATTATAGCTGATATTTTTGAATTTACTTCGAAAAAGATGCCTAAGTTCAACTCAATTTCTATTTCGGGTTACCACATGCAGGAAGCTGGTGCAACTGCAGATATTGAATTGGCTTACACCCTGGCTGATGGTTTGGAATACTTACGTGCAGGAGTAAATGCTGGAATGGATATTGACTCGTTTGCTCCACGTTTGTCATTTTTCTGGGCTATCGGAATGAATCACTTTATGGAAATTGCCAAAATGCGTGCTGCACGTATGTTGTGGGCAAAAATCGTAAAACAATTCAATCCTAAAAACCCAAAATCACTGGCTTTGCGTACTCACTCGCAAACATCGGGTTGGTCGTTGACCGAACAAGATCCGTTCAACAATATTGGCCGTACATGTGTTGAAGCTATGGCAGCAGCATTGGGACATACACAATCACTTCACACCAATGCGTTGGATGAAGCAATTGCCTTACCAACCGATTTTTCGGCACGTATTGCCCGTAACACACAGATTTATATTCAACAGGAAACTGATATTTGTCGTGAAGTTGATCCATGGGCGGGATCTTATTACGTTGAAACATTGACTAACGAAATTGCTGAAAAAGCCTGGGCGTTGATTGAAGAAGTGGAAAAACTTGGTGGTATGGCTGCGGCTATCGAAACCGGTATTCCAAAAATGCGTATCGAAGAAGCCTCAGCCCGTACCCAAGCGCGTATTGACTCAGGAAATCAGATTATTGTAGGTGTAAACCAATATCGTTTGGAAAAAGAAGCTCCGATTGATATTTTGGAAGTTGACAATACAGCGGTTCGTATTCAACAAATCGAACGTTTGAAACAATTGCGTGCTAATCGTAACGAAGTCGATGTACAAAAATCATTGGCTGCCATTACCGAATGTGCTAAAACCGGTCAGGGAAACTTGCTGGAACTTGCCGTTGAAGCTGCTCGTTTGCGTGCTTCGTTAGGAGAAATATCCGATGCCTGCGAAGCATTTGCAGGTCGTTATAAAGCAACCATTAGAACCATATCAGGCGTGTATTCATCCGAAACAAAAAACGATGCATTTTTCCAAAAAGCTTGCGAGCTGACCGAGAAATTTGCTAAAAAAGAAGGTCGTCGTCCCCGTATCATGATTGCCAAAATGGGTCAGGACGGACACGATCGTGGAGCTAAAGTTGTAGCAACCGGTTATGC
>Ga0209540_10000260_pt1 | contig 58774 bp, 75 predicted proteins | sample BarGraIncu01121A_FD_184501 | JGI IMG/M metagenome (GOLD analysis project Ga0209540, IMG submission 184501) | Arctic peat soil microbial communities from Barrow, Alaska - Barrow Graham LP Incubations 011-21A (SPAdes) (version 2) | ecosystem: Environmental > Terrestrial > Soil > Wetlands > Peat... | reverse complement strand
AATCTCACAGCATATATCTTAGCCAACTCTTTTTTTTACCGCCATTTGTATTCATTTCCATAATAGTGTACTTTATTTTGGAAGATTCATTTTGTTCCACAAACCGCTTTGTTATAAATTCATTATAAGAAAATGTTAGTGCAATAATCTTATTTATATATATATATAAATCTTGTACAGCAATATTAGAACCAAATTCTAAAGTTTCCTCATGTTTTTTATCAACATCTATTTTTGATATTTTAGGCACAGGAGAATTTTTATCTCCACTTTTCGCAAAAATTATATTTCCCTTTTCATCACCGAAATTTAGGTTAAATTGACCTAATGGATCATTAGTAATCTGATATGTTTTTTTTGTAGACATATTAAGCTTAAATACATCCCATGGATTGGTTCCGATGGCGTCAGAATAAAATAAGATATCTCCATTAGTATTAACTTTACCTGTTACTACTACATCTCTATTACTTAATATTTTTTGTTTTATTTGTGTTTTAGTATTTAGCAACCATAAATCACTTTTATTTTGAGAATTAGAAACTGTTATGACTATCCATTCACCTTTGATTAAATTTGATGAATGTGTTAATAGTGTACCCGTTGTTTTATGAAACATAAACAGTGCACTTAGACAAACGATTAAAATTAAAATCGTATACATAACGCGGTTGCTTTTATGGTTGAAAATACCCTTAATTTTACTAAGTATCAAAATAAACACCTCAAAATTGTTATTTTATAGTTTAACTCTAACTCGTATACCATTCTATTTTACTATTAAACAAGCACTTACTTAAAGGATAGGTAGAATTATTCTTGCTAAATTTAGTCTTTTCTCCTTTGTTAAGCGGTACTACATTTTATTTCAATATCATTACGCAATTTACAATTACGATTATTAGTAATCACACTTCAAACAGATTTTATATTGGAATTAAAGTTTGCTGTTACTTCTGATATTCTTGCTTTTTCCAAAAATATTCACATCACAAATTATAAATAATATTCGTTATAAGGACATAAACGGAATTTTTGTAATATGGTGTTATAATTTTTGTATATACATTGATATTTATAGAATACTTGTGATACCATATTACTTATATATTGCTTTGAAATTTACTTTTTAATATTATATGCTAATATTGAAATAAAAGACATATTATCTACCAATAAGCCTAGTAGTACAACTGATAATTTAACCTGATAATTGGAGATTGACTCAGAATATACATGTGTTCTTATTTAGATCATAGTGGAGGTGCCATTTGTCTCTTACGTATATAATCTAATTACAAATCATTTTACAGATGTAATTTATTACAAGTTTTTCATTATATACTTATATATATAAGGAGGTGCTTATTATTAGAAATAACAGAAAAATATTCTTGATTTTATTTATAGTTAGTATATTTATATTCACACTTTTTAGGGTAATCAATAATAAAAATAATATTAAATATGTTGATATTACTAAAGTAGTGAAAGAAACATTTTTGACTGATAAGGGATACTCTAATGAATTATCCAAACATATATCACAAGAAGTATTTAACCAACTAAATGTATATGATTGTTATGATGTAAATAGCTCTGATTATAAAAAGCCTTTTAAAGTAGATTTTAGCCTAAAAGAAGATTCACAAACTAAAGAAAAAGATATAGTTTATGTGAAAATGATTTATTCAGTTCACATATTTGATTCACAAAGTAAATCAGTAGGTGGGTCAACAGATATACCAATAACATTTACGGTTAAAAATATAAATGCTGAATGGCACATTACGGAAAAAAAAGAATCTGCCTAAATTTTAAAATAGGTCTTTGAATTTTACCAAAACAACCGTATTTACCTTGTTTGTGGATAATATTATATTAGCGTGGATTTTGTCAGAAATCTTGGCTACACCACAAAATTCACTTTTAAAAAGGTAAACTAAATCATTCAACATAAAAATGTTATATTGCATGGACTTTCATTCTACTTAATAAGTATTTCAAATAAATGAGTGAGATTCACATATTCTTTACATAAAAACTGGATACTAATATCACAATTACTTGTTATTATAAATATATAGTAATTAACAAATAATTTATTTCTTTAATTAGAGTCCCCCTTTAATTAAATAATAGTACGATAGCCTGTAAAGCAGACCTTAAATTGTCTACTTTATAGGCTATCGTATTTTGCTCTTTTAATATCCTTAGATATTTCTATAATTCTACTAGGGGCACGACTACATGTCATTATCACATATAGTCAATATTAAACTTTGCATATTTTATTAAACACTTTCTCCTTATGCCACTTAATATACGGAACTTGTTCTACCCATTTAAGCCTATCATATTCAAGAGATGGAATTCCTCTTTGTACTACAGTTTCAATTCCAATTGCAGCACATAATGAGTGTATTTCTTCAAAATGCTCAATAGCTTTTATAGTACCTGTAACGGATACAGTGTAAGCGTCAAACCTTACCCACCTTCTTAAATACCTATATGCATGAAAAACTAGAAACAAAAGACCCCCACCTTACATTGAAGATGGGGATTAATTTATGCTTTTGTTCTAATGTTAATCCATCTAATAACCACCTAAGTTGCCTTTGACTTATATTTATTAGAAGGTAACTTAAATTTTCCTTTCTCTAGACGCTTGTAGTGAATCCAAAATCCATCATGTTCCCATTCTAATATTTTTAACTTGTCTTTATTTCTATTAGAATACCATCAAGTTTTGAATAAGTTAAAAGAACTGAAGCTATACCCAATTATTAGAAAAAATAACAATTATTATATTACCGATGGACAGCATTATATAATAGACTTATTCATTCAAAAGATAGAAAATCCATAATTATTTCTTAATATTGCTGATACAATTATAATTGGAAGAGAAAATACGGTTGAAATTATAAGTAAATAATACTCATTTTTCGTTTGTTTTGATGCAATAATACAGAATTAAGGAAGTTAAAACTATTGAAAAAGTGATCGTAGAAATATTCCATCTGCTAACATTGTGTTTAAGTTCGATTTTAATGAGAAAACTGCGAATCCAAGTGCGGTAGTATTAAGCTTCTCGGTGTCTTGAACACGAAACGTTATACGGAATTTAGAGCAAAAAAGTGACTGTTCAAAAATTGTTTGGGTTCACCTAATTGAGACGTAGTTGTTGGTTTATGCAAACTAAACTATTTTCGCATAGTTTTATGTAAATTTATGGAGTATAATCTATATATAGGTTGGTAATTATGCCATCGCCAAGGCACATTTCCAAGTCTTAGTGCGGTTGCACTAAGACTTGGAAACGTCGGCAACAAGGAACGTTAGATGTTATCCTATATAAGTAAGTGCTAATTTTAAGTGATTTATTAAGGATATCTATTTCACTTTAGTATTTAATTGTGTACTAAAGCTTATTTATATAATCTCTCTTTATTGGGCAGAAAAAGAGAGGTAGAATTATCTGAAATAGAGTATTATATTGTTAGGAGATGAAGAGATGGAATGGATAGAACTATTAAATAGTGCTATAAATTATATCGAAGAGAATACAAAAGAAACTATTGATTTGGGAGAAGTTTCAAAGATTGCATATTGCTCAACATGTCATTTTCAAAGGATGTTTGCCTATATAGCAGATATACCATTAGCAGAAATAGTGAGATGAATTACAGAATTGAAAAGAAAGAAGCATTTAGAATTGTGGGTGTTTCAGAACCATTATAAACAGAAATTGAGAAAAACTTTGAAATTGTACCCCAAATGTGGGGTGCAGCTGCAAGTAGTCAACCAATAGAGAATGATTTAGAAGAATACATTGTCCCTAGCTCTACATGGGCAATATTTTCAGGAGAAGGAAGTAATCAATCTATACAGGAATTAGAAAAAAGGATTGTAACTGAATGGCTTCCAACTTCAGGATATGAATATGAAAACGCACCAGATATTGAAGTGTATTTAAATGCAGACCCAGAGAATGCCAAGTATGAGATGTGGATTCCAGTTGTGAAAAAGGAGAATTAGATATGGTACATTTAGTATATTGTGATAACAAAGAAAAGGTATTAGAAAAAATATTGGATAGTTCTAAAACAATGATTATCAGAGCAGCTGCAGGAAGAAAAATTCCTCATAGTAGAGTGTTCGATGGTGAGAAACTTTACTTTATGAAAAAAGGTACAGCCAAAATCACAACAACTGCAACTGTGAAATCAGTTCAAAATCTAGTTAAATTGTCGGAAGATGAAATAGTAAAGGCACTTGCCGATAATCAAGGAAAATTGAATTTATCAAAAAAGCAACAAGAACGTTGGCATAAAAAATGTATGTGCTTGGTAGAGTTTGAGGATGTGAGTGAAATCCAACCTCTTGACTTTGACCATCAGGGTAATATGGATGATTGGCTTATTATTGAAACAATCGAAGATGTAGTTGTTGGCACAAGCATTCCATATAATTATGACAAATCGAAATTTTAGGAGGTGTTGCTATGGCAATGTGGAGTCCGTGGCGTGGCTGTCATAAATATAGCGACGGCTGTAGATACTGCTATATTCATAAAGGTGATGCCAAAAGAGGAGTAGACACAAATACTATTATAAAAACAGATAATTTTAATGCGCCTATTGCAAAGAATAAAAAAGGTGAATATAAAATTAAATCAGGTCAAACCGTGTACCTATGCTTTTCTACAGACTTTCTTATTGAAGAAGCTGACGAATGGAGAGAAGAATGTTGGAAAATGATAAGAGAACGCTCGGACTTGAATTTCATTTTTCTCACAAAGAGAATCGAAAGGTTTTTGCAATGTATTCCGAATGACTGGAACAATGGATATGATAATGTGACTGTTGGCTGCACTGTTGAAAATCAAGATAGAACAGATTTTAGACTCTCTATGTTTGCTACCTTTCCAATAAAGCATAGGAATGTAATTTGCCAGCCACTTATCGAAGAGATAAATATTGAAGAATATCTGGATAATGTTGAATTGGTTGTAGTTGGTGGTGAATCTGATAGAAATGCAAGACCGTTGAATTACAATTGGGTTTTATCTATTCGAGAGCAGTGCATAACTAAAGGAGTCCGTTTTGAGTTTAGACAATGTGGAACTCGATTTATCAAAGATGGTAAGGATTACACACTTAATGTCAGAGATTTATGCAGTCAAGCAAGAAAGGCAAACATTGACTGTTAATTACTCGTTTTAGAGGATAGAGGGTATTACCATATTATGAAGAATAAGAATATAGTAAGCTAAACATAAAATAAGTATTAAAAGAGGAAAATTTTAGGGAGGAACATGTTTATGGATAAAAAACGAATTATAAGCACTTACAATAAAAAAATATTGAAATTTTTTCATATTGTATTTGCAGCCAGTATATTGGGTAGTTTATTGGCTATTTTAATTATTTTAATGGTTAAACAAAATAATTATATGATAACTGAAAACACTTTTGTAGTGGATTTAAGCATTCTTAAAATATTGACATGGGGAGTTAATTATTCTTTCTTTGCTCTAATGTTAACTTCATTTCTCTTTGGACTGTTTACAGAATGGGGATTTATTAAACAACGATGGCTAATATTCAAGTGGATAATTGTATTGAGTATGTTTGCTGTAACTTGGTTCGGTTTAGGACCAGCTATAAATGGTATGACATCCATATCAGATTCAGGCTTAAGTAATTCGACAATGAGATTAGAGTATTTAAATTTTCAACACAAAGCCATAGTATATATTTTAATTGAATTAGTGTCAATTTTACTCGTTTTTGGAGTTTCTGTTATTAAACCATGGGGTATAAGGAATGTAAAGCGACAAATTAAACAAAAAACAGTAGTTATGATATTAGTACCTCTTATAGCTATAGGCATTGGAATTGCAACCATTAATGCTATGAACTTAAATAAAATAAGAAATATGCCTATAAAAAATATCGACCTTACAAAGATTAGTGATGGAATATATAAAGGTGATGCACATGCTGGAAACTATACGTATAAGGTAAGAGTAACTGTTGAAAATCATAAAATTGTTAATATTGAAGGGGTAGATAATCGGAAAAGTCCTTATGTTACTTATGCAAAAGGAGTGTTTACTAAAATTATAAAACAACAGAAAGTAGATGTAGACGTAATAACTGGTGCTACAACAACCAGTAAAGTATTTATGAAGGCAGTAGAAAACGCACTTAATGAATGAAGTGTTTTATGTCGTCATATTCTTTTTATACGGAATTTTAAAGTAAGAGAGTGCTAGCTTATAATTTTAAACAACCTTTTCAATGTGACAACTCTTGTCAAAAATTGCGGAATATAGATTATTTATATATAACATTGTGAAAGGGGTATATAGGTATGAAAACACCAATATTAGAAACGGATAGACTAATATTACGACCAGTTTGTATGAAAGATGTACATGAAGTATTTGAGTGTTGGGAAAGCGATCCTGAGGTAGCAAAGTATATGTTTTGGACCAGTCATAATGATATAACCAAAACAATTGGTTGGGTAAAAGAAGAATTAAGCAAAATAGATGCTGACGATTGGTACAGATGGGTAATTTTATCGAAGGAAACGGAAGGTCTGCTTGGAACTGGATTAATTTACATTGAAGAAGAATATGCCAAATTTGAAATGGCGTATAATTTTGGTGAAAAAGCGTGGGGATTCGGATATACAACAGAAGCGATGGAGGAAATTATAAAATTTGCAAAAGAAGAATTGGGGATAAATGAAATAATGGGAAGGCATGCAAACGAAAATCCTGCTTCCGGCAAAATATTGGAAAAACTAGGATTTACATATATTAAGGACATACCATATGAATGTAATAATGGAAAAAATCTATATGAAGGTAAAGAGTATATTTTGAAGTTATAAAAAATGAGAATGATATGAAGTTAATTCATCATTTTCATATAGTACATAATAAATTTAAGAATAACTGGAGTAGGTGTTACTAAAGGTGTAGTGCCTAAAACGACCTATAACAAAATGTTGCCGTCCGCCTTGACCGGTGGACTATTTTTATATAGCATTCTGTAAATTTATGACTTATAATCTATATATAGGCTAACGTATGAACAATTGCCAAGGCACATTCCTTCACCAAGCCCGTCGGGCTAAGGTTCAGGAACGTCGGCAACAAGAAACGTTAAATGAAAGACTTCAAATATTGAACAGCTGTCCTGTCAGCGATTAGTTAAAGAAAGGTAGTGAAGATCATTATATGAAAATTCAACTTTTACGTCACGCAACAACAATAATAGAATTTGCGGGGAAAAGGATTCTTGTTGATCCCGTATTAAGCGCTGCTAGAGTTGCAAAACCAATTCCTACTAAGAAAAATGGAAAAAGGTCCAGAAATCCATTAGTTGAAATTCCAATAGAGAAAACTGAACTGAATAGATTAATTAATTCTGTTGATGCAATTCTTATAACACATACTCATTTAGATCATTTTGATGATTTGAAAGGACTATTCTTACCCAAAAGCATTCAAATGTTTTGCCAACCTGAAGATGTTGATATTTTAAAAGATATAGGTTTTAGTTACATTAAGGCTATAGAATTTACATTGGAGTGGGAAGGTATTAATATAATTAGAACAAAATGCAATCACGGCGGAAAATTCTTGAAAAGAATAATGGGAAAAGGTTCAGGATATTTGTTAAAAGCTAGTGGTGAAAAAACATTATATATTACTGGAGATACTATTTGGTGTAGCCTTGTTGAAGATACAATTAAGCTATACAATCCTAAAACTATTATTATTTATGGTGGAGCGGCTCAACTGCCTTTCGGGCGCTCGATTACTATGAATGAAAAAGACATTGAGAAAGTATGTGAAACTTCAAAAGAATCTAAAAAGATTATTATTCATATGGAAGCTATGAATCATTGCCTATTAAAAAGGGACAGGCTCAGAAATTATTTACATGAAGCAAATTTTACAAATAACATATACATTCCAAATGATGGTGAAATTATTGATCTAAGTATAGATTAGGTCCAACCGTTTGTGGAGCAAAGTCCATCATCTAACAAAATACTCCAGTTCACTTTGCATGAAAAGACTGCAAGGCACACCTACGATCCTAAGTGCGCTCGCACTAAGGCTCTCGGTGTCTGGAGCACGAAACGTTATATGTAATTTTAGAGAAATATAGTAGCAACTTAAAAGTTCTAAAAAAGGTTTTATCGAAGCACAATTTGATTAAAGTACGTCTTAACTAATGAATTTAAAAGTAAGCACAATGTTCTTTGAAAATCGAATAATACGTTATTGAAAAAGTAAAATACTTACTAATATACAAATATAGTGATGTCTAAGTATGTGTATTATTTTATAATTTTTATAGAGTTATGTAAAAGTGGTAAAATAATACATCGTATGGATTATTTATATTAACCGTACCTTATGGGCATGTGGAAAACATAAAACTCTAACAAATTAAAGGATTTGATAAAAGTGATGAATGCTAGTAAATATTTGGAAGAAGGACTTGGAATTAAAATAGATGAAAACATTGCTGACATGATTAATGATGAAGTTTCTTTTGTGGATTTCTCTCGCAAACATATTGTCTTGTTGGAGGGCATGAAATCGACAACCCTTTATTTTATAATCCGTGGTCTAGTTAGAGGATATTATATTGATGAACAGGGAAATGACATTACAAAATGTTTCGGCAGCGAGAATGAATTCTTTTCTTCTGAAGGTTTACGGACAGCAAGTGTTTCATCATTTACGATTGAATGTCTAGAAGATTGCCAGTGTATTAAACTTCCATACGGATTGGTATATAAAGTAATGAAAAAAGATGAAAACTTAAAGAACTTATTTGTTAGGAGTTACCTGAAGGAAGTTGAAAAACTGGAAAACAGGGCTAAAAATTCAGCTTTGATGAATGCGGAAGAACGATACATTGATTTTTGCAAACAATGCCCTCATCTGCATGACAGAGTTGAATTAAAATATATTGCATCCTACATAGGTATCAGGGCTGCATCTTTGAGCAGGATAAGGAAAGGAATGAAAAATACTTCTTTCAATTAACCTATGTGAATTACTGTTATATTTCTTTCTTTTATAATGATAGATGAAGAAAGGAGTGTTTACATATGAAATATGTATTAATCACGGGAGGAACAAGTGGAATAGGCTTTGAGCTTGCGAAGAATTTTACCAGGGATGGTTACGGAGTTGTCATCGTTTCTTCCAACAGTGAAAGATTGCAAAAGGCTAGACAAAAATTAGAAGACGAGTTTGATATAACAGTATTGACCTATCAACAGGATATGGGAAGGATAGGAGCAGCAATACAATTATATAGTCGGATAAAAGAAGATAATTTAAATATTTCCATACTTGTGAATAATGCAGGAATAGGATTGGTTGGTCCGACAGATAAAATTGATTTACAACGTGATGAAAGCATGATGATATTAAATGTCATTAATCTTGTAGAACTCTGCAAATTGTATATTTCTGATATGTATAGACAGGGAAATGGTAAAATTTTAAATGTTTCTTCTACTGGTGCTTTTCAGCCAGGGCCATATACCAGCACTTATTTTGCAAGTAAAGCTTTTGTATTGAGTTATAGTAGGGCAATCCGTTATGAAGCAAAGGAAAAAGGTGTACAAGTCTGTACATTATGCCCTGGTGCTACAAAAACGAACTTCTTTGTTCAAGAAGGAACAAAAACTCCAGGTCGTGCGATGACTGCCGAAGACGTTGCGAGGTATGCTTATAAGCGATTTATGAAAAATAAGGACATCACTGTTCCTGGCTTCGTAAACAGAATAATAAGATGGCTTCCTGTGAAGTTGAAGATGATGGCCGTTGCAAAAATGAAAAACTAAAAATGAAATAAGAAAATATTACGTTTAATGAGCATAATCTTTACTAAATTAATACGCAATATTCATAAAAAATATCTTAAGTAATAAAATCGAATAATTCCTTAAAAATACCATAAAACTCAATTGAATTTTACGGTATTTTTATGTCATACTTCAAGGATAATGCGAATTAAATTTAAATATAGTAAGTGTAGGTTCAGCTTAAAATTTAGCTACTAAAACTACATATAACAATACACTCAAGTTCGCTATGCTCAGGAACGTCTTGAGTGCGAGACGTTATAGGAAGGCCCTGGGAACAAAGTGCAGATCACAAGTGAGTTTTTTGAATTTCAGAGAATGTGAATTGAAGTTTATTTATAAATAATTTGGAGGACAGTATGGAAAAAATAAAGTTTAAATATCATCCTAATATATGGAATATGAACGTGTTCACAAAAAATGATGATGGAGAAACATCGAATTGTCAATGCTGTGAGAAGAAAACGGAGTATTATTTTGATACCATGTATTGTAAAGAAGATATCAAATGTATTTGCCCAGAATGTGTTATATCTGGTAAGGCAGCAGAAAAGTTTAATGGTACTTTTATTCAAGATGCAGAGTTTGATAAGGTGCATGATATTGAAAAAATAGATGAATTAATGAAAAGAACACCCGGTTATATTAGTTGGCAGGGAGAATACTGGTTAGCATGTTGTAACGATTTTTGCCAATACATTGGAGAAGTCGGAATTGATGATATAAAAAAGATGGGAATCGCAGAACAAGTGATTTTTGATTATGAAGCAGATAATCCAGATGATTACTTTAAAGGTTGTATGGAATATTTGGGAAATGGTATAATGCAAGGATATTTATTCAGATGTTTACATTGTGGGAAATATCGCTTGTGGGTAGATGCTGACTAATAAGTTTTATAAATTCAGAGGAAGATGAAAAGCTAAGGAAATGAGCAAAATATAGTATAAATCAATTCATAAAAGATAATCTAATACATATTGATTTTAATAGCATAAAATTAAGGGGGTAAAAGTTATATGGGTATAAAAATTGCTGCAATTTCAGATATTCATGGGAATAGATGGGCTTTAGAAGCAGTGTTGAAAGATATCCGACAGAGAGGTATAAAAAATATTGTTAATTTGGGCGATTCTTTGTATGGTCCACTAGAACCTTGCAATACAGCAGAAATACTAATGAATGAAAAAATTATAAATATTTCTGGCAATCAAGATAGGAATATAGTTGAGTCCTTAGATAGGGTAGATGTGCATCCTACAATGAAGTATGTAATAGAGAGCTTGAGTATTCATTCAGTGGAATGGCTCAAGTCTTTAAGCAAGACATTTATATTTCTTGATGATTTTTTTCTTTGTCATGGTACACCAAATGATGATCATAAATATTTAATAGAAAATGTTTCTGAAAATAATGTAGATATTAAACCATCAAGTGAATTGGCAAAGGAATTAAAAGATATCAATCAACGAGTCATACTTTGTGGTCATAGCCACACCCCAAGGATAATCTATCTATCTTCTGGTAAAATGATTATTAATCCAGGAAGCGTTGGATTACAAGCTTTTGATGATGAATTACCATATTGCCACGTTATGGAATCGGGAAGTCCACATGCAAGATACTCAATAATTGCAAAGGAAGATGTAGATATTAAAGTAGAAAATATAGCTTTACCCTATTGTTTTAAACAAGCTGCTGAATGTGCAATCAGAAGAAATCGCCCTGATTGGCAAAGAGCATTATTATCAGGAAGAGTTTAGTAGATTATATTTAAATAAAACTTTGTATCTTTTATTAATAGTCATTAACATAAAATGGATGAGTTGATTATTAGAAGTGTACTTGTGAAAACAGGTCATTATACTGAAGATCTAATTAATAAATTTAAAGTAAAACCTAATTATATTATAGAAGATATAACGCAGTTGCCAGATTTATTATTTGGACAAAAAGGTAATCTTAAAAAATCTTAAGTATAGATAAAAATAATTGCCACTTCCTATAACAAAAAACTCCCGTTCGTTTTGTCATGAAAAGACTGCCAAAACACATTCTTTCGCCAAGCGCGATCGCGCTAGGGCTTAAGAACGTCGGGAGTTAGCAACGTTATACGTGATTTTAGAGGATATAGTGACGGCTTAATTTTTTTTGATTTTGTTTTATTAAATGAAATAGTATTTTGTTGAGGCTATACCCCAAATACTAATAATAGTTCCAGTAACATTAATGAAGGTTGAATTCGATTTTTGAAAGACGAAGAATATGTTATGAAGAAAAAGAGCAAAGTTCGCATAATAATTATTATAACCTTAAGGGTTGGGTAGGACTACTGTTTTTATGGTATTGTATTGTATGATATTATGAAAAATGCTAAAAAGGTTGATTTTAATGATATTATTAAGAGAGAAATTTTAATCGGTGGACTAAACTTGCTTGAAGATAAAAATAGGGCCCAATTTATAAAAAAATTTTACAATTATGCATTACAAAATCATGATGATTTTAACACTACATGGTCTCAATGGTTAAAAAACAATGAGGGAAATTAGATGTAATTTATTTTTGGGATAAACCCAATGAAAAATAACATTAGATTTTTTCTTATATTATGGAACAGGTATAAATATAGTGAGAGTAGACTCAGCTTAAAGTGTAGTGGCTAAAACTACGTATAACAAAATATTCCTGTTCGCTGCGCACATTTGCCAGCCTAAGATAGGAGCTATCTAAGGTTCAAAAAGGTCGGCAACAAGAAACGTTATACGGAATTTAAAACAAAAGTGATTGCTCATAAATTATTGGATTTAACCTGATTGAAAGTAGTTGTAATATATTTTGAAGATAACATTTAATAATGACAGGGGGCGAATAGCAATGTTTTTAAGTAGAGTTCAGTTGTTTATTTCAACTAAAATGTTAAATATAGTATTACCTATCCTAATTTTATTGGGTCTTTTTCAATTTGGGAAAGGTGATCTCATTGATAAAATTCTATATTATTTTATTTGTAGGTAATTTCATATTTCTATTATTTAAGACAGCTCCTTGGGAATTTACTAACTTCTATATTAGGTATGTTTTAGTTTTGATTTATATAATAATTGCTTTGAGAAATATTTTTTTATTAATACGGACATACATAGCTTAGAAGGAATTAAAGTTTTTTCAGATATGTTAATTTTAGTTCTCACTTTAATTTTAATGTATTTGAATGTTGCTTCTATACGTGCTTCAAAGAAGCCAAAGGATTGTATAAATTTATCGTTACCATTTAAAGATGGTAAGTATCTTATAACTGATGGTGGAGATGGTAAGATTAGTTCCTTACTCAATTATCATAATAAAGCTCAGATACATAAAAGGGGAAAATCGAATACGTCTATGAGGTATGCAACTGATATAGCAAAGCTTAATAAACTTGGATTTACAGTAAAAAATGTTCTTACTAAAGAAAATATAGAATATGAGATATTTCACGAAAAAGTGTACTCTCCATGCGAGGCTACTGTAATTGAAGTAGTAGATGGAATAGAAGATAATATTCCATTTAGTGGAAAATATCCTTATAATGTTGGAAATCGGGTAGTATTAAAAATAGATAATTTTTATATAGTTATGGGACATTTAGCGAAGGGTAGTATAATTATAAAAGAAGGAGACAGGGTAAAATCTGGGCAACAATTAGCGATAATAGGGAACGGTGGATTTACCCCCCGACCTCATTTGCATATGCAAGTATCAAAATGTGAAGACGGACAATATTGGCAAGGAAAAAGTATACCCATATTTTTTAATGATTTATATTATCCATTCAAAAATAAAATTATTAAAGGTTAACGAAGTAGATTATTGTGTATTCATGGGGGAAATGAACTTTCTTCTGAAAGGAGAATTACATGGTGATACTTAAATTACAAAAAAGTGATATAAAAAATGCTCTTGAATTAATTTGGCTTGTTTTTCAAGAATTTGAAGCCCCTGATTATTTTGAACAAGGAGTTGCGACTTTTAAAGACTTTATTTTCTATAATTCAATAATTGAAAAAGTTGATAAAGAAGACCTGTTATTTTGGGGATGTTTTGTGTGCAACAATTTAACAGGAGTTATTGCAATTAGAGGTATTAGGTTTACATCAATGGAATATCCAATAAAATATGAAGATAATTGATACAATAAGTTAATTCGGAATATTCATAGTTAGATAAAATCCTGTCAAAGTGAGGGCTAATTTAAATTCATTGATAAAGAACATTTATTTTACATTAGTAATTTATTGTAACAAAACTATTAGAAAACATTAAGAAAGTAGGTATTTACTATGATATGCAAAGAATGTTATAGCGACAATCCAAGGGCAACACCAATTTTAAATCCAGAGCATTGTTTAGAAAAACATACTCAATACATATGTTCAACCTGTGGAAGATGTATATGTATTGATAGAGATGACAAGCGGGATGTTTATAGATGGAGTTTCCCATTTAAAACATTAGAAATTGCTAAATTATATTTGAGAACAGCAGAAATAAGTTGTAAAGATATTTGTGGAATATATGAGATTACAGGAAAGAATAATAGAATTTCTTATAAAATATTTCATACCGAAGAAGATTTAGAAAAGTATTTATCTAAGAACAAAGATAAGTCATGTGAGGATAAAAATCCTGTTTATATATCTAAGCAACATATTGAAAATCCTAATTCTCAAATTCGCAAATTAGATAAGAATGAAATAGAAAGTTACCTTAAAGAGCAAAAATAATTTACAGGATAATAAATACACACTTTTCTTAAAACCTGAATTATAGATACCCTAAAAGTTTCCTTAAATTTAATCCTTTATTCACTAAAAAGGGTTTTAGATAGTGGGAATTTAGGGTGTAGTACCTACGGACTTCATTTAACAAAACACTCCCGTTCGCTACGCACATTTGCTAGCTTAAGATAGGAGCTATCTTAGGCTAGCAAATGTCGGGAGTAAGAGACGTTGTAAGAAAGTTTGACATAATTGTTTAAATCTAAAATAAGAATAATTCTCTTTGAAAATCTAAAGGTATTTTTTTGTAGAATATTTATTTTTTTTATATTAGTTATAGGGAATATTATTTTTTTACGGTTTTTGGTGGAGTAGTTTTGGATTAGACTTATGTCAATATATAATCCAACCTTTTTAAGTCTATAACTTGAACTTTACAATTACTAAAATACAAATAATATAAAATAACTTAATTCAATTAAGTTATTTTATATCACAGTAGAAAGCTTTTAGTATTATAAATGGGAAATTATATTGGATAATAATTAATCACAGCCATTCTAATCATTGTAGGTGAATTGTTTATATATATGTGAGTTTTAGATGCATCAAAAAAAATTGAGTCTCCAGATTTTAAAATATTTTTTTTATTATCAGTTTCTAAAACAAGTTCTCCATCGAAAACCAGGATATATTCTTTTTCATTCTCACCATGAGAGTCTGAAGTATATGAACTTTTGGGATCTAGTTCAACAGTAAATAGTTCAAAATTTCTTTCTCTTTCAATAGAAAAAGAGCAGAAAATTCGATATTTACCATCCCCACTGCACTGCCTAACAGTGTTATCTTTTTTCACTAGCATAGTTTTACTAGTAGGTTCATCTATTAGAGCAGTATATGGAACTTTAAGCCCATTTGCTATTTTCCAAATTATATTTATTGTGGGATTTGATTGCCCTCGTTCAATTTGTCCAATCATCACCTTGCTTACACCTGAAAGTGTAGAAAGATCACTTAAACTTAGCTTTCGATCATTTCTAAGTCTCCTCAGATTTGAACCAATTATATTTTTTAAATTCATTATAATTCACCTCTTGACAAATATAACGTACAGTTGTATAAATATAGTATAACGTACGTTAGTATATTATAACATATGTTTTGTGTTTATTAAACATTTGAGGTGATAATGTGGTTGAACAAAATAAAGTTTATTTAAACAAAGACTCTTTTCGAAATGGAGTTAGAGACTGTATTCCAACTTTATTTGGATATTTAAGCATAGGATTTGCCTGTGGAGTAGTAAGTAAATCTTGTGGCATGACAATCTTAGAAACGGTAGCTATGAGTATTTTTGTATATGCTGGTTCTTCTCAATTTATTGCTGCTAGTATGATACTATCTCTAGCAACCGTCCCCAGTGTAATTATAACAATTTTTTTAGTTAATCTTAGACATTTACTTATGAGCGCCTCCATAGCACCTAAATTCAAAAATAATTCACTACTTAAAAACTTTACAGTAGGTGCCCTTTTAACAGACGAAACCTTTGCACTTGCTTCATCAAAATTAAATAGCAAAGATACCATTGACTACAAATGGATGATGGGAATAAACTTAACGGCCTATATAAATTGGGTTTTAGCAACTTTTATTGGTGCCTATTTTAGTAGCTTGATTTATGATTATAAAAAATTTGGACTTGATTTTGCACTTACCGCAATGTTTATTGGACTTTTAATTTCCAGCGTAAAAGAAAATTCTAAAATAAAGAGATCAATACTTATTATGGTTTCATCCGTTTTAGCTTTAATAATATCTATTAAGTTCTTTTCTGTAAATACCGGAATTATGATTGCAGCCATATTCGGAGCTTTTATAGGGGGAATAACTGAAAAATGAATATGAATATTTGGTACATAATCCTGGGAGGATGTGCAGTAACTCTACTGCCTAGAGTACTTCCTGTAATGCTAATTTCAAAGATTAATTTAAATGATAGAGTAGTTAAATTTTTAAAATATATTCCAATTTCCATTTTAACCGCCCTTGTAGCTTCAGAGTTATTGATTTCAAACAACAAGTTTTCAATGAGTAATTCTGTAATAATTGCCTCAATTATTACTGCTTTAGTTGCAGTTAAAAAGAATAATTTGCTACTAACTGTAATATTTGGCGTAATATCAATGGCCGTTTTAAGATTTATATTTTAATTATACATAATAAAAATTTAATTACTTAAATGAATTTCTATTAAAAATATTTAGGAGGACTAAAAGATGTGTGAATTAATAAAAGAATATATGTTGAATTAGAAGAATAGCAGTTCTCTATATCTCTCAAATTTACAGCGTTAAACCAGTTATCTACAATTCAAGACTATTATTTTAATAGTCTGACTCAGAATTAATATATAATGTTTCTAACTCGAAAAGTATATAACATCAGTGTAACCAAGGGCAAAATAGCATACCCAAAATGTAGCAATGCCTTTTTCTTTTCTTAAAAACGATGATAAACAAGTATTAAAATTTAAAATCTATTTTTTACATACTTATGGACGATTACTGTTCCGTTACTACCCGTACCCCTATAATTAATAAAAAGCTGTATAAAAGAGAACAAATCGCAAATTTGTATCATAATAACTCCTACTATTTTAGTGAAAGTGATTTCAAGAAAGATGGAGAAGATTGAATCCCCATAGAAGCGGAAACGCGGCATCGTTCTAAAGCTTGTTTCAGAAATTGAGCAAGTTTAGTGACTATCATCATTTAGTATATACTTATGGTGATAGTTTTTATCGGCTCAACATCTGAATCCAAACCTATTCAAAAGGTATCACGAAGAGAAAGGGAGAAATGAAATTATGAAAAATAAGTCAAATAGGTTAATTTATAGTGATGAATATGTACGAATTAATGGTATTAATCAATATCTATTTCATGCTGGTACAAAGTATGATAATCCAGTAATGTTGTTTTTACATGGTGGTCCTGGTAGTGCTGAATCACTATTGGCACATGCTTTTCAAGAAAAATGGGAAGATATTTTTACAGTAGTTCATTGGGACCAACGTGGCTCTGGAAAAACTCTTACAAAGAATCCAGATAAATATCCTACAATTGATTTGATGATAAAAGATTTGTTTGAGATTATTCAATATCTAAAGAAAAAATATAATAAACAAAAGATAATTATACTTGGTCATTCGTGGGGAAGTGTTTTAGGAAGCACGTTTATAAAGCAATATCCAGAAGAAGTAGCTTATTATATTGGAGTTGGACAAGTTGTTGGTTTTCTTGAAAATGAACGCGTTGGGTATGAAAAAGTTAAGAAATTAATTATAGAGGCTAATGATAAGAAAGCTCTAAAAAAGCTAGAAGCAATAGGAGCTTATCCTGGAGATAAATATGACGCTAAATTTATAGGTAAATGTAACAAAATACGTAGAATCCAAGGTAAATATAACTTAGCTGTTAAGATTGATTCTTCCATATTTATAACTGCATTTAGAAGTCCTATTTTTAAATTCTCAGATCTTTGGGCATTGATAAAAGGATTTAAAGCAAACGAAAAGGTACTAGAATTTTTAGGATCTTTTGACTTAAGATCAGAACCATCAGAATATAAAGTACCAATTTACTACATTTTAGGCGGAAATGATTGGCAAACTCCCTATGTTATTGCAGAAAAATACTTTAGTAGAATAAATGCTCCATATAAAAAGTATTATTTAATACCTAATGCTGGACATATGACAATGCTGGATCAGCCTCAATTATTTTTTGAAGCACTATTAGAAATTAATAGCAAAGAGATATAAGACTATAAGAATAAGTAAATCGCTATGGTAAAACCGAAGAATGAATAATTATATAATGGAAGGTAAATTATGAGTAAGAATAATGCTTCCAATTCAGACGGCATTTCAACTATCATCAGGAATTGAGCTTCCTCTTGCAGTCATCGTAACAAAGGTGGCAAGCTTTGTTCTGCTCACATTATTTGCACTATATTTTAAAATAAAATTCTTTAAAAATATGAAATAATTAAAGTAACCTATATTAATTTATTGAGACAATATTATCATCACAATTTGTAGCTTTAGTTGAATATTGTTATCAGAAAATATTATCTGGTAATTAATGAAACTTAGCGACGTTGGAACTACAGCTAACAAAATTATTGCGTAGTATTTAAAATTTGTAAATGGAGGTAGAATAGTTATGAAAATTAACACAGCAACAATAATATATTTTTCACCAACGGGCACAACTAAAAATATTATTAATTCAATTGCAAAAGGTATGGATATAGTTATCAATAACACAATTGACATAACCTCTTTTAAAGTACGAAGTACAGTCGTTCCTATAATTGACGGGGATATAGTTTTAATTGGCGTGCCTGTTTATGAAGAAAGAATCCCCAAAATTTTATATCCTTTTTTAACAAGTCTAAAAGGTAACAAGCAACCAGTTGTACTGGTTGCTGTTTATGGCAATATTGGTGAGGGTATAGTTTTAAATGAGCTTAATTTTATAACTAAAAATTCTGGCTTTAAAGTAGTAGCAGCGGGTTCATTTATAGGAGAGCACTCATTTTCCACAAAAGAAGTACCTGTAGAAGAAGGACGTCCAAATTATGAAGATTTAAGTAAGGCTGAAGAATTTGGAAGAAGTATAATCAAAAAAATGCAAAACATAAAAGATTTAAATGATACTTTATTGGAAATTCCACAAGGCAAGTTACCGTTAATGGCGAAGATTTTGCCTCAAAATAGTGCTAGGATATTTACAAAAACGCCTTTTGCAGATATGAGTATATGCAATCATTGTGGTGCATGTGTAAAACTATGCCCCATGAATGCAATTAACAAAGATACTTTGAAGATAAGTGAGAAACAATGCCTTCGTTGCTTTTGTTGCGTGAAGAGATGTCCTAAAAAAGCCAGAAAAATCATCTATAAGCCAAAGTTTATCGTATCTAAAATATTGACTGCAAAAAACAAAATCAAAAGAGAACCCAAAATATATTTGTAGTGTTATACATAATGAACACGAAACGGTAAATGATATTGCGAATATGAGCAAGGCGCTGTGGGTCAGTTTTCTAAGACGCTATAGAAAATTAATTTTAGAAGCATATAACATGTATATAAATATAGTAGAAAATACATTTTCTCAAGACTTAAAATTATAAAATTAGGACTTGTTTGAGAACCATGCAATAGAAGTGACTGGAGGAATTAATAGATGGCTACTAACAAAAAAGCTACTGAGTGGGAAGACGCAAAGAAGAAGTGTAAGCTTAATGCTGAAATATTAAGGATGGCAAAAGAACTGGGGTTAAACCCTAGAAGTTTAATTAAAAACATTCCGAATAAAAGTGAGCAATGGAAAGCGCCGGTAAGTGTTTGGATTGAAGATATTTATGAAAAAGGTAAAGAGTTCAGTATGCATAACCTAAAGTTTTCATCATCTATAATTTTTTCTGGAAATCGTTGAGGCATAAATGAAATCATAGGATTAAACACATTTCTGATTTAGAGCTTAGTTGAATTGACAAGGGACTCTACATAATTAAATGTATTAATGGACCAATTAATTATCATTATTTACAGAAATACTCCTCAAATTTATCATTGGAAACAACTTTGCCTTCTTTTGATTCTTTTAATGCAACCTTAATTTCCTCAATAATTTCAGGGGTAAAATTAAACTTATTGTTCTCATTGTAGTTATGCCCTCTTATTTGTGGTTGACTCATATTATCAGCCTCCTTAAACAAATTGTACCCTTGACGTTGCATCTATACTCATATTATATATCAAAATTAGTGATTTGTATATTAGGCATATTATAGGCTAATATACGTCACCTAACAAAATGTTGCAATTTGCTTTGGCTGGTGGACTATTTTTATATAGTATTGTGTAAATTTATGACTTATAATCTATATATAGGTTAGAATTAACCCATCGCCAAGGCACATTCCTTAACCAATCCAAGTCTGGATAGGTTAAGGAATGTCGGCAACACGAACCGTTAGGCGCCATACTAATTAAAGGAAAAGGTGAAAAAGATGAAAAAATTAACCAAACTAAATACCGATAACATTGCAGAAGAACACATTTGCTGTGCTATTTCTGATAAGAAATGTAAAGAAAGTTATGGACTGAAAAAAGATTGGCTAAAAAAAGAATTTGATAATGGCTATGTTTTCCGAAGAATTGATGCAAGAGCAAAAGTTTTTATTGAATATGGACCTGCTGAAATGAGCTGGATTCCTGTACATGCACCAAATTATCTAATGGTAAACTGTTTTTGGGTTTCAGGACAATATAAAGGTCAGGGTTATGGAAATGAATTATTAAAAACCGCTATTGAAGATGCAAAAAGTCAAGGGAAAAGTGGATTAGTTACGGTTGTTGGGACAAAGAAATTCCATTTTATGAGTGATACAAAATGGCTTTTGAAACAAGGATTTGTAGATTGTCAGAGAATATCATCCGGTTTCAGCCTTTTAGTGATGAAAATTGACCCCGATGCTGAAACACCTAAGTTTAAAGAATCTGTAATCAGTGGCGAATGCTTTGACAAAAAAGGAATAGTTGTATATTTTTCAAATAGGTGCCCATTTGCAGAATTTCACGCAAACACTTCTTTGATTGAAACCGCTACTAAAAGGAATTTGCCCTATAAGATTATTAAACTTGAAACAATGGAGCAGTCACAATCAGCGCCAAGTCCTGCGACTATTTTCAGTTTATTCTTTAATGGGAAATTTATTACAACAGATATAAGTGTCTGCATGGACAGCCGCTTTGACAAATTATTAGAAAAAAAATTGAAAGGGAGTGTACTGTCCATGCGAGGCTACTGTAATTGAAGTAGTAGATGGGATAGAAGATAATATCCCGTTTAATGGAAAATATCCTTATAATGTTGGAAATCGGGTAGTATTAAAAATAGATAATTTTTATATAGTTATAGGTCATTTAGAGAAGGATAGTATAACTGTAACAGAAGGAGACAAGGTAAAATCCGGGCAAGGAAAAAGTATACCTATATTTTTTAATGATTTATATTACCCATTCAAAAATATGATTATTAAAGGTTAACGAAGTTGATTATTTTGCATTCATGGGGGGATAAACTAATGAATAATTTTTTTGAATATATCTAAATCCTATAGCTATAATTTATGGCATATTAATTAAAATTTTAGTTCCGCACTAATTTGTTAATCAATACGGAGTTGTAAAAAGCGCTCAATAAGGATAATTTATATGATAAATAGATAAATAGACAAATAGTAATTTGAAGGGATGTTATTATGGGAGAATTATCAAAACTACCTAATATAGGAAAAGAAGTTGAAAGGCAGTTGAATATAATAGGTATATTTACTTATCATGAATTAAAAGATATTGGCACAGAACAAGCTTGGCTGAAAATACAAGAAATTGATACTTCTGCGTGTATTCATAGATTATTAGCACTGGAAGGTGCAATTCAAGGTGTTAAGAAAACAGCCTTACCGCAGGAACGAAAAGCAGACCTAAAAGATTTTTATAATTGGCATAAATTTAAATAGTAATTTAGTCAATTCATAAGGGCGAGATATTTGATGGATGGAGTGGCGAAGTTAATAATACTAAGAGGTAACTCAGGAAGTGGTCACATGTTTGTGATTTTTTAGCTGAATAGTCTAACTCATATTTTGAATATTTCACAAACGAAGCTAAAAAATTTTATGCATATAATTAATGAATATAGAGTAAAGAAAATATGCCACAGCCTCTAACAATGTACTCCAGTTCGCTTTGCATGAAAAAACTGCAAAGCACACCTTCGACCCTAAGCGACGTCGCGATAAGGGTCTCGACGTCTGGAGTACGAAACGTTAGAAGACATTAAAAAATGTTATGAAAGAAAATAAAAAATATATTTAAAAATTCTAGGTTGAATTTATCCTAAACATAATACAATAAGATATAAGATATAAGATATAAGATATAATAATTATGGGAGGAATAATTATGTTAGTGAACACTCAAAAGATAGTTTCAATATCAGAAGCAAATCAAAATTTTTCTAAAATAGCAAAATTAGTTGATAAGGACAAATCTGTAATTATAATGAAAAATAATAAACCTAAATATATTCTTTTGGATTTTGATGAATTTAGTAAAGACGCAATATCAGAAGAAGAAAAATTAGATACTATTGCTGATAGAATACTTTTTGAAAATCTTGAAGCATTTGGGGAGCTAGCTAAATGAAATATATAGAGGGAAATTCTATAATTTAGTGTCAGTTCTTATTTTTAGTCGTGTTTTATTTCCACAAACTGGAGTTCACTATACACAATTCTCAAATATTGGTTCAATATACTCTTTAATAAGTTCTATTCTATCCTTGACCTTTGGCACAAAAAGGGAAGCAATAGAAACTACCATTTTTTTCTTTGTATTGACATAAATAATATTTCCTCCATCTCCCATAGCTGCATAGCCATGCTCTTTATCATTACCAATCCACCACAAATATCCATATGTCAGATTGAGTTTTTCCCATCGGCTATGTTCCTTTGTGCTCTCGTCTATCCATCTTGTCGATACAATTTGTTTTCCATTCCACATTCCGCCATCTAAGTATAATTGACCTATTTTTGCCATATCCGTAGGAGAGAGAGTAAGACCCCATCCTCCTGTATTTACTCCAGTTGAGTCAGCAACCCAGCCGCTGATATTTTTAGCTTTATTAAATGCAAGTTGTTCCTCTTTACTATGAAAAATCACATTACTCTCAACAGTAATTCCCAGTGGCGAGAATAAATTTTCTGTTGCGAAATCAAACACAGATTGCCCAGTTGCTTTTACAAGAATGCCTGACAAAATATCTGGTCCTATGAGGGGAGTGTATCTAAATTTCTCTATCTGCCCCCTACCTCCTAATAAATCAAGCGTAAATTTTACCCAGTCATCACTCGTGAAATACTTTATGTAGGGTGTAAACTTATATTTATACGGAGCTGTCATTGTAAGCAAATTCTTAAGTGTAACATTCTGTATTGTTTTTTCTCTTTTTTTAACTATGTAGTCTGGGTAAAAATCCAATACTTTCTGGTTGACACTTTTGATGTAACCTTTGTCCATAGCAATCCCCATCAATATGGACATAATACTTTTTGTTACTGAATAAACATGGATTCGGCTAGTAGCAGTGCATTCATTAAAGTAATTTTCATATAGTGTTTTACCGTCTTTTAGTACAACCATACCTGCAATATTGTTATAATCATTGTTTATTTTCTTTTCCAACTCTATCACTTTTTCTTGATTCATATAAATTTCTCCTTTATCATTTATTGTCTTTTTAGCTCAATCGTCTTTTCTTAGTTCATACTGTGAAAGTTGAGTGGTCTTGGTTTCTTGTTCTAAAAACTTGACGCTTTCTTTTTAACAGGATAATAAATTTCAGTTATAAGTTCACTTTCTTTTGAAACTTGAGTGGGATCAGTTTCATATACTTCATAAAGGGCGTTGTTACATTCATAGCCTTCTTTTTCTGCCCATTCGCGTTGTTTAGTGTATACAGAAGATAGATTAGAATAAGAGCCATACACAACTGTTTTTAAGCATAGTCCTAGGTAAAAATCTCTTGTACCTGTACCATACTCTTTTACCGGAATAGCAAATTCGGTATCTAAACCAAATGGACTAAATTCTGCACTGTGAAAAAGTACCATTGGCGAGGCAAGCATAGTTAATTTGTCGTCTGCAATTTTCCTAAATAATTTACTAAAGCAATTAGCATATTCTTCAGCAAATTCGTATTCATGAACCATTTTTCGGATAGATAGAAGATACATAATTGGTACTTCTACAAGTTGAACATCAATGCTTCCCAGATATGACATAATTGATTTGCCTTGTTTCAAATTTGATATATCATTATTTAATTGGTCTAAAGTTTTTTCAAATTCCTGTACTTGTTCCTCAATTTCTTTTTTCTTTCTGGTAAGTTCCAAGTAAAGTTTTTCGTCCTGTAATTCTTCTGATTGAAGTATTGATTTAATTTCCTCTAAAGAAAAATTGTATAATTTTAGGCGGATGATAAATAACATCTTTTCTAATTGTTCGATAGAATAATATCTATAACCATTTTCAGGGTTGATTTCATCAGGTAGAATTAGCCCTATTTCAGCATAATAACGAAGCGTCTTTGTAGATACTTTACATATATTTGAAAACTCCCCTATAGATATCATAAGTTATCCTCCTTTCAGTGTATCCTGTATGCCTACCTTTACCATACACCTTGCCCTAAGGGTAAAGTCAATGTGATAATTATAATCCAAACAAAAAGCTGTAATAAAATAAAAGTAAACAAAGTGACAGCAGGCTCATACGAATGTATTAAATATGACATATTGGTGCTACTATAGTATTGTAGGCACGAAAACTCGAATAGTATAAAATAAGAATTGAAGGGGTGTGTCTACAATGAGAAAAACTCAAAAACAATATACATAAGACTATCAGAAAATGTTAAAAAAGATAGCAATACTTTAATAAGAAAATAATATATTAAAAATGGCCAATGCCATATTCGCAAGAAAATAACTACTGTATTTGAATTCATAACTAGCAATAAAAAATATCATGATATTAAGCTAATGTGTAAAGTTATTAAGGTATCTAGGAGCTCTTATTACCAATCCAGCCTAAAAACGGTACATTATATTTATATAAAAAATAATTGGATCGTAATTTTCTTGATGTGAAACATGAACTATATTAAAGTTATATATGACGGGGATATGATTTTAAGTGGACGATAAGCATAAACTATTAATATTGTATCATTCAGGAGCCGGGAGCACAAAACAATTGCGGAGATTTATTATAAAAACTTAGATTCATGTTTTATAGATATAAGTTCAATTAATTTGGGATATGATTATAAAAAACTTCAGAGCTATACGCTTTTTATTTTTACCTTTCCTGCATATCATCGTAATCCTTCTTCTATGATGGAGTTCATAGAAGACATGCTAGTACTTGATGAGCCAAAGAAGGCTTTCGCATTTACTACATATGGTCTGTATTCTGGGAATTCATTAAGAATTCATAAAAAAGTGTTGATCTAAAAATATAAATATAAATGGATATTCAGTATATAAAGCACCTGCTACAGATGGAACATTACTTCAGTAGAGAACGGTTTAGTTATTCTAAATAGTTGCTGTCACGGGGGCGTTGATAACATTATTGAAGAGGTAATGGAAACGTTCAATGGAAAGAAAGTTCTGGCTATAATCGGTGGTTTTCATTTAATGGGGACTATAGGCACCAATTTGATTTATAGTTCATCAAAAATGAAGAATACTGTCTTGTGGCTGTTTTTTTCACGAATCGTTTCAATACCCCTTTTATTTAATAACTGTTTTAATATATCAGAGTTTTGGGAATATATGTCTTAACACGGTAAGTTTACCTGATATTATGGCTAGAAGTATTGTTGTTATACAAAATGATTAACAGTGGATTATAAGCATAACCTTTAAATTCACTTAGGACGCTTTATTCTTATTATTAAATTCGTGAAATAATGCTATAATTAGTCTATGTAATCTAAGGAAAAAGAGTGATTCAAAATGAAGTGGGAAGAAGTTAGAAATTTGTATCCTGGTAAGTTTGTAAAATTTGAAGTTGTAGAATCACATACAAAGATGGAAAAGAGTATATAGATGAAGTTGCTGTTATAAGTGCAATAAATGATGGAAAAGATGCCTTGAAGGAACTTATTCACTGTAAGCCAGGTCAATTAGTATGTCATAATTGATACGGGAGCATTTCATACTATAATAGCTACGAATTACTTGGAAAAATTGGATGTTACCTTTTCCGATGAAGATTAATTAGATTTTTTGAGAAAAGCTGGAGTTATGTTAGATTTGGTTGATTTGGTAATGTATAAGAAAAGTACTTAATACTTAACGCCATCAGATAACAAAATGTTGCCGTCCGCCTTGGCTGTGGACTATTTTTTTATAACAATGTGTAAATTTATTACTTATAATCTATATATAGGTTAAATATATAAGTATTAATAAGGAAATTTCAGATAATCGTGATAGGAGGAAAAAATTATGTCAAAAGTAGCGCTTTTAGTAATAGACATGCAAAAAAATTGTAAAGAAGCCACGTCTTGTAAATCATCCTTTGAAAAAGCAGTAGAATATATTAATGAAATCAGTGAATATTTTCGTAAGAAAACCCATACGGTCGTAATCATACAGGATCTTGAAGCAGGGGGACCAGAGACTGAGGGATTTAACTGTGTAGAAGAATTAGTAGTATCGGACAATGATTTTTTTGTACATAAAACCCATAGCAATGCTTTTTGGGAAACAGGCTTAGATACCATTCTAAAGAGTGAAGGTGTAGACTGTGTTATTATAAGGGATTTGCAGCAGATCATTGCGTCCTCTTTACTTACAATGGTTCTATTGAAAGGGGTTATAATACTTTTTTACTTCAAAATAGTATCGCAGGCTTTGATGATGATGAAATTAAACGCATTCAGTCTTTAAAATCTGTTTTAAGCTATGAAGCTCTTGAGTATTTTTTGAAATAAACTTTGTGGGGTGTTATTCAGAATAAATACTCAACTTCAGTCATGACTGATGGACCATTCAATGTTTCATTCTTTGAATGAATACCTATGGTGATGAACCATTAAGTTAAAAGAGGTAATAAAAAAAATGTGTTAGATCACAATGAACATATTTTTGAAGGAAATAGATGAAAATAATTGGAGCGAAAGTGTTAACTTAAAAATCAAAGAGGAGCAAAATCGATATTTACCGTACACAAATATAGTTTCAATTACTGAGTGGTAATTTAATCCCACTTGGACTGCTTTAGGCATATATACTGGGAATGAAATATGGTTGAGTTTCCATCCAGAAAGTATAGTATCAGATAGGTTATATTCTAGTTTTGGATTTATGAAGAGAATTAATGGACTAGAAGCAGAAGATGAAGTTTTTTATGTTCTTAAATATTAAATTGAAGAGGTAAGGGATTTGCCTCTGCTTCTTCTGAATAAATTATTATTATCATTCCATCTGCTAACAAAATGTTAGCTGAAATCCTTTCGAAGTGAGTGATAGTTCAAATTGGTTACTTAAAAATATTTGGTTAACATAGAAAACTGCGAGGTAAAGAATATTTATATAATCCCTATGAGGAGGATGAAAAAGATGAAATATACAAGTACATTGATTGTGGTGAAAGACATGGAAAGAGCCAAGCAATTTTATCATGATGTATTAGGCTTAGATATTATTGCCGACTTCGGAGCAAATGTGACTTTGACAGGTGGCATTGGATTACAGACTGTTGACACTTGGAATGACTTTATCCATAAACAAGACAGTGAAATAGTTTTCTGTAACAATGCGAGTGAACTGTATTTTGAAGAAGATGATATGGATGCTTTTGTAAAAAAGCTGAACGATATAAAAAATATTGATTATGTACATCCACTGATTGAACATTCTTGGGGACAGAAAGTTGTTCGTTTCTATGATTTGGACAAGCACATCATTGAAGTTGGCGAAAATATGATTATAGTTGTTAAACATTTTTTAAATAGTGGTCTTTCTATTGAAGAAACTGCTGTCCGTATGGATGTACCTGTTGATTATGTGAAATCCTGTTTAGCGTAGGAAATGAGCATAATGTGTAATTGAGTTAATTCGCTTACTTATAAAAATCTGCATTAAAGGTTATATTTTTTTGAACCTCAATTTTATATTATTATGTAGCAAAAATTATTTTAATAACAAGGAGAATATTATGCATGAAACAGAGGTAAAAGGTATCTTATCAACTCAAAATGGAATAAATATATACCGTGGCTGTACTCACGGTTGCATTTATTGCGATTCAAGAAGCAAATGCTATCAGATGCATCATGACTTTGAAGATATAGAGGTAAAGCTTAATGCACCGAAAGTTTTGGAGGGTGTTCTGCGAAGGAAAAGGAAGAAATGTATGATAGGTACTGGGGCAATGAGTGATCCATACATTCATTTGGAAGAAAAACTAGGGACCACCAGAAAATGTATTGAACTTATTCATTCCTATGGATTTGGACTGGCCATACAGACCAAGTCTGCAAGAATCCTAAGGGATCTGGATTTACTTAAAAAAATTAATGAGAAGACAAAATGTGTAGTTCAGATGACCCTCACTACTTATGATGAAGATTTGTGTAAAATTATAGAACCCAATGTCAGCACCACAAGAGAGCGGTTTGAGGTGCTAAAGATAATGCGTGATAACGGTATTCCTACGGTAGTTTGGTTGAGTCCTATTTTACCATTTATCAATGATACAGAGGAAAATATTCGCGGAATTCTGGATTATTGTATAGAAGCGAAAGTACATGGTATTATTTGTTTTGGCATGGGATTAACCTTAAGAGAAGGAAACAGGGAATATTTCTATAAAAAACTGGATGCACATTTTCCAGGAATGAAGGAACGATATATAGAAAGATATAACTATGCATATCAAATACCAAGTCCTAACAATGATAGGTTGATGAATATGTTGAAAAGAACTTGCAAATCCCATAGTATATTGTGTGATATTGAAGCATGCTTCAATTATCTTCATAAATTCGAGGAAAGAAATGAGTATGAGCAGTTAATGCTGCCTGGATTAGATTAGCTAGGGCAACCAAAAAAATAATTGCCCATAAGTTATTGGACTTGAACTAATAGAAGTTATAAAATAAGGCGGTGAAAACACCTTATAAAAATGTCAAAATGGGACTGCAAAAATATGAATAATCGCGTAATTCGAATTTTTTAAAATGTTTAGGGAGGCAAAAATTATGTTAGATAGCACAGGATTTGATTTATGGGCTAATGGTTATGATAATTGTGTAAATCTTAGTGATGGAAATAATGAATATCCATTTGCCGGTTATAAAAATGTGTTAAATTATGTTTATAACAAAGTAAAAATAAAAGATGTTGCAAATGTTTTAGATATTGGGTTTGGAACTGGGATTTTAACAACTCAACTATATAATAATGGATATAGTATTACTGGTATTGATTTCTCGAGTAATATGGTAGATATCGCAAAACAAAAGATGCCACAAGCAACATTAATAAATCAAAATTTTTCTAAGAATTTACCAAATGAAATTATAAATCATCATTTTGACTTTATAATTAGCACATATGCAATTCATCACTTAACAAACAAAGAAAAAATAAATTTTATAAAGTCACTTTTTCCTTTGCTAAATAAGGATGGAATGATACTTTTGGGTGATGTTTCTTTTGAAACAAGAAATCAATTAGAAACTTGTAAAGCTAAATACAATGAGTATTGGGATAATGATGAATTCTATTTTACAGCAGAAGAAATTAAAAATAATTTAAATGATGAATATTTCTGTGAGTATATTCAATTATCTCATTGTGCTGGAGTACTAACTATTGCTAATAATAGTTTTGTCTAATTAATATAACCTTTAACTAAAATAGTACAGATTTATCTTATATTGCACCACAATTATTATGTAGTATGAATCATATTCAAGATGATGAGTTTTCTGGTGTACCAGACGCGACTTACCAATCTGTTTCACCGACTGTCTTTACAAATATTGTATTGCAGGCTATTCAGCAATTTGATGTTGATCACAAAATATTGACCACAAGCTTTTTATTTCAAAATGAAACACCCTATGAATGGTCTGGAGATGCTTTAATTGCACACTTCCAGAATGGACAAAATCTAAACGTTAGCTTTGAAATAGCAGGTGAATTTTGGCGTATATGAAATTTGATGCATGGAGAGTTGCAAATGGACCTCTAAAGACTGAACCATTACATATTAGACGAAAAGTTACTGATGAGGAACTGAAAAATATCCAAAATATAATAAAAGCCGAAACAATAGTAAAAATTAATGATCGTATAGCTGATAAGAGTATTTTTGCTAGATCTGACGCTCTTTTCGAAGAGTTTATTAAATTTGTTTCAAGTGATAATGAATTAAACGAATATTTAGAAAAGCTCAGAAAGCCGGTTACTTATGTTGATAGTATTTTGGGAACCTTTACTTTTGATAGACAAGTTAATTGGTATAAAGGAAATATAATTTGGGTGGAATAAGTTATTTGTATCATTATGATAAAATGGAGGAATTATTTTGATGACATTATTAGAAGAATATAAAAATCAGATTATTTGGAGAGAGTGGGAAAGATATATAAGAAATTTACCATTAAACAACAATCAAATAGTTTATGATTTAGGTTGCTCAATTGGAACTGTATCAAAATTACTTTCACCACATGTTAAAAAGGTAATTGGTTTTGATAACAATAGATATCTTTTAGAAGAAGCAACTAAACAGAAAGAAAGTAATTGTGAATTTCGGTTTGAAAATATTTTTACTCTAAATCCAAATAGCTTAACAAAATGTGATGGTATTTGGATAAGTTTTACATTGTCTTATATGGAAGATCCGAGTTTATTTATTTCGAATTGGATGAAATGCTTAAATCATGGGGGATGGTTTGCAGTAGTTGATATTGATGGATTATTTTCAAATCATTTATCTAATATAGACAAATATTTTAATGTAATAAAAGTTTTCGAAAAAGAATCAGAGCAAAATAAAATCTATGATTTTAAGATTGGAAGTAAAATAAAAAAAACAATGAAAAATTGTGGACTAGAAATAATTCTTTCTGAAAATAATTGGTACGATAAAGAACTAAATTTTGACGGAAAAGCTACACAAGAAATAGTAAAAAACTGGGCAGCAAGATTGGAAAGAATGGTGATTTTAAAATCCTATCTTGGAACAAAGTATACTGAATTTTGTAGTCACTTTATTAATGCCATTTCTGAAGAAAGGCATAGTTCAAATGGTGGGGTAAAGTATTATGTGGGAATAAAAAGATAATAGGAATATTACTATGGATAATCGTTTAAGTACTGAAATAGGAGCCTATATAAGCAGTAGTGATAATCATTTATTTGTGAGGGAAGGTAAAGTATTTAAAATCACACTTTAGAATCACATTCTTATTATATTTCACCACAATTATTATAAGGATAGCTAATCCTAGGGGGGTGTTAATTATTAAAAAACATATACTAATCAACAATGAAAAACTAAACATATCTAATTGGCTAAAATGGCTAATGCTAATATCTATTAGCTATTTTAGTTTGCTTATAATTTCAATTATTGAAAAACAGATATCTAATATAATGCATGTAAATATAGCATATGTAATACTGGTAACGTTTTATATAAGGGGATTTGTCCTTTTATCACTTATACACGATTTAGCACCAAGATTTAAAAAAACAATTTCAATTATATGGACTATGTTACTATCCTTTATTTATATTGGAATTGACGCTAAAGCAGGGGATAAGTTATTTTTAAATACCGCATTTTTTTTTGTTTTAACAATTACATATAATATAATTTTATATAAAAAGTCTTCCAATTTAAAATCTACAAAAGGTATGTCATAGGATAATATTTTCATAAATCCTATATCTAATTGTAGTGAATCAATATAATCAAAGAAATACAAATTTTTTATGGTGTTACAAAAACAAAAATGACAGAGTCGATATTATAGTTTATAATTTTAGAAAGGAAGTGAATATTTAGTGGGTTTAGGTAATTGTTGTATACTCTCTCACTAAAGATATATTATGTTAAATGAAATGGATCGACAATATCTTAAAATAGGTGAAAAGATTTTGAAAAGAGGATATCATGACCAAAACCGTACTGGCGTTGCAACTTACAAACTCCCTCACCAAATTATGCAATTTGATTTAGAAGAAGAATTTCCAATATTAACAACTAAATTTGTTGCGTTTAAAACGGCAGTAAAAGAACTGCTTTGGATTTTCAAAGACCAATCTAATGATGTTAAAAAACTTCAAGAACAAAATGTGCATATATGGGATGAATGGGTTTTAGAAGATGGAACCATCGGTAAGGCGTATGGTTTTCAAATAGCTAAGTATCATCAAATAGATACCCTTATTGAGGCTTTAAAAAATAATCCTCAAGATAGAAGAATGATGATGAATTTATGGAATATAGCGGACCTGACCCAAATGGCTCTTCAACCGTGTTGCTTCTTAACTCTTTGGGACGTAACTGATGGACGACTTAATTGTATGTTAGTTCAACGAAGTGGTGATATAGCGTTAGGAATTCCTTTTAATACAAGTCAATATGCAGTATTAGTTCATTTAATTGCACAGGTAACAGGATTAAACGCTGGATTATTTACTCATGTTATAAATAATGCACATATATATGAAAATCATATTGAAGGTTTAAAGCTACAGATTTCAAGAAAGTCCGAAGCTTTAGATGCTCCCAAACTATGGATTAATCCAGATATTAAAAACTTCTATGACTTTACATCAGAAGATGTCAAACTTATAGATTATAACCACCTTGGAAAAATAAAGATGGGGAGTGTGGCGGTATAATGCTTACATGTATTGTTGCAATTGGAGATAATTTTGCTATAGGTAAAAATAACAATTTACTTTGGCATTTTTCAAAAGACTTAAAAAGGTTCAAGCAAATTACAAGTGGAAATACTATTATAATGGGAAGAAAGACCTTTGAGTCACTTCCGGGTATCCTTCCTGGTAGACATCATATTGTTATTACACAAAATAAAGATTTCGTTATAAATGATGAAAGGGTTACTGTCTTAAATTCTAAGGAAGAGTTATTTGCATCTTTGGAAGACAATAAGGAATACTTTATTATAGGTGGCGGAGAAATTTACAAGTTATTATTGCCTTATTGTAATAAGATACATTTAACAAAAATACATAAGGAATATAATGCTGATATATTCTTCCCTAAACTAAATTATTCGGAGTGGAATATTAGTGAAGAAGAAACTGGATACATCAATGATGATAAAATAACAGCATACACTTTTTTAACTTTAGAACGTACTCTGGTTTATTTATAACATAAGTTAGTATAATATTTGTAAGTTTAGAAACAGTCTCTAAGCACAGGTAAGAACGCATAGTTCCGGTTTTTACAGTTCTTGATGATTTAATTGAGAAATTCCGTCATTGACTAAACTCATATTAAATTAAAGGAGGAAAAAATGAACATTATTTTATACGTTTTAGCCGTAATTATAGGAGTTATAGTACTTTTATCATTAATAGGATTAATAATGCCTAAAAATAGAACATCAAAAAAAGTTGTAACTTTTTCATCAGATTTAAAAACTGTTTGGGATGTTGTAATTAATAATGAAGATTATGAGTGGAGAAGCGATATATCCAAAATAGAAATTCTAGATGGGGGTGAATCATGGATTGAGTATTCTCATAAAAATGATTCTACAACCTTTAAAACTATAGCAAAAAATAAAAATAAAGAATATAGTTTCAGTATGTACAATGCAATATTTACAGGGCAGTTTATTAGTAAATTTCAAAATAGTCCATGTGAAGGTGGGAAAGTTGAATTCATTGAAACTATCTCAATAAAAAGTCCTATTCTTAAACCACTTTCTTATTTATTTTTTGATCTTCAAGGATTTCAAAATAAATATATATATGATTTAAAAAAGAAGCTTAATGAAGTAGTTTAAAAATTTGAATTTTCAACTATAAAAGTTCTAAAATACACCGCACAGACATATTGTGTGCGGTGTATTTTTTTTATAACATACTTCATTGCCTTGAATAATGATTCTGAGTAAGGGTTGTCATTGCTCACTCTAGGCCTTGAAAATGAACTCTTAACCCCTAGTTTCTCTAATGTAAGAAGTAAAGAGATAATTTATTAATAAAGAAGTTAGATATTCGTAAGAAAAAAGTTAAAGATTATAAAAAAAATTGTTGTATAATTTAACCATAAGATAAAGGAGTTGCAAGTTATGATTAATTTAATACGAAGAATAGGAATAATTATGATGTGTTTATTTTTATTAAACATAAATTATGCTACAAGTGCAAGCGCAAAAGGAAAAGTAGAGGTGAATAAAGACACTGTAAAAGAATTTATAGATCAATACTTAAAAGAAAATATGAAAAAAGATAATGTACCAGGAACAGCTGTGGTTATAATAAAAGATAATAAAGAAATATTCAAGAAGGGATACGGATATAGTGATTTAGAAAATAAAGTTTTGGTTGATCCAGATAAAACAACTTTTCCCGTAGCATCAGTAAGTAAGTTGTTTACAGCAACTGCTATTATGAAGCTTTATGAAGATGGAAAGATAGCTCTAAATAAAAATGTTGATAATTATATAAAACCCTTTAGTGTTGAAAATTCATATAGTGACTCTGTTACATGTGCTAATTTATTAACACATACAAGTGGAGTTGATGAAGCTAGTGAACTTGATGGTGGTACATTAAACGAAAAGGATGTAAAGTCACAAGAACATTATATAAGCAAACATTTACCTAAAGTAGTTAGGAAACCAAATACAGTAAGTAGATACTCAAATGAAGGGTATAATTTACTTGGATATATAATAGAAAAAGTTTCAGGTGAAAATTATCAAGAATATGTACAAAAAAATATACTAGATAGTTTAGGCATGAAAGATAGTTTTATTAGAGTTAAAAATGAAAGTACAGCAAAAGGATACGAGTATAATAACGGAAAATATACTTCTCTAAATTTGGCTTATCAATATAATTTAGGATCATCAGGGGTAATTGCAACATCAGCTGATATGGGGAAGTTCATGCAATGTCACTTAAATAAAGGTCAATTTAATGGAAAATCTATGTTAAAGCCTAAAACAGAAGAGTTAATGCAAAAGAAAGAGTTTGCTAACAATGATAAGTTAGCAGGAATGGGATATGGATTTATAAGAAGTGATAGAAATGAGAAATTAATTATAAAACATGAAGGAGCATTACCTGGATATACTGCATCAATGTTTTTAGTACCAGACGAAAATTTAGGTGTGTATATATCAACTAATACATTAGGCGCGCTTCCATTTAATTTTGAAGAAGCATTTTTAGATCATTTCTATCCATCAAAGAATAATAAGTTTGATAAAGTATCTCCAAAATCAGATAAGGATTATAGTGAATATGCTGGTGTTTATAGAAGCTATGATGGTCTAGGAAAAAGTAATTTAATGAAATTCGGAATACTTCTAGATCCAAGTCTTGATATGACAATTAAAGATAATAAAGATGGTACTTTAACACTTAATGAATATACAACTGCAAAAGAGTACATTACTACAAAATTAGTAGAATATGATAATGGAATATTTGCAAGAAAAGATGGGAAAGGTGATTTTGCCTTTAGAAAAGATAATGGAAAAGTGACATATGCATTTAATGATATAAGTCATAATTCTTTTGAAAAAATAGGTTTTTATGAAACTAGAATTTTTCTTATATCAATAGTAATAGGTGGTATACTTATTTTTTTTATAAATATATTGATCAATGCGGTTAAATATATTAGAAGATTATTTAAAAAGGAAAAGTCGAAATTAAATATCTTTGATAATTTGAATTTAATTAATGTACTTATAAGTATATTAAATATATTAGGATTTATAGGTTCAGCAGTATTAACAGTAGCTATGGTTACAACATATAGTTCTAGGTTTATGTTGTTATTATATATTTTCTTAGGAATATTATTAGCTGGAACAATATTATCACTTATACAATTAATAATTTTCATTATTAGTTTATTTAAGAATAAAGGATTCATTAAAAGTAAAGTCTATCTTTCTATTATAAATATAGTTAATTTAGTATTTATATTTGATATATATTACACAAATTTTTTAGGGTTTAAGGTATATTGATATATAGGTTATTTAATAAAATCTATGAATTAAAATTAGTTATGTAGCTAAAAAATAAATAAATGGGTATAAACTTTAGTAGAAATGATATTAATTATTACTAAGTCTATATTTTTAGTGAAGGGAGTGTATATGTTTAATATATTAATTATAGATGACGACGAAGAAATAATGGAGCTAATAGAGATATACTTAGTTAATGATGGATATAAAGTTTATAAAGCAAATACAGGCGAAAAGGGATTAGATTTAATTAGAAAAAATGAAATACACCTTGCTATATTAGATATTATGATGCCTGGAATAAATGGATTAGAGGTGTGTATGAAAATAAGATGTGACTATAATATGCCAATTATAATGGTTAGCGCTAAAAGTCAGCATATTGATAAAATTCAAGGATTATCAACTGGAGCTGATGATTATATGTCTAAGCCATTTAATCCTATGGAATTGCTTGCAAGAGTAAAGTCTCAAATAAGGAGATATATATATTTAAATGATACTAAGAAAAATGATAGAAATATAGAAGTTGTTCAGGCTAAAGGAATAAGTATAAATAAAAGTAATAGAAAGGTTACGTTATTAGGTAAAGAAATAAAGTTAACACCTACAGAGTATGAAATAATATTACTCTTGGCTAGTGAATTTGGAAGAGTATTTAGTACTGAAGAAATATTTAAGATAATATGGAAAGAAAAATATTTTCAAGGCAATAATACTGTGATGGTTCACATTTGGAGATTGAGAGAAAAAATCGAAGAAAATCCTAAGGATCCTAAGATAATAGAAACTATATGGGGAGTTGGATATAAGATTGGATAATCGTAGTATTAAAAATAATATAATTTTCGAATTTATTATTAGTGGTATAGCATCAGCTATAGGAACTGTTGGATTGGTTTTATTTTTATTTGGATTTCTACATTATTTATTCAATAACGTGTATGAAGATATTATTAAATCATATAACAATAATATAATGGTAATGCTTATCTTCATAATAGCAGCTATAGTTATATTTATAATTCTTATGTATATTATATTTACAAAACGCATGAAGAATATTACTAAATATATTGAGGAGATTTCTTTAAATTTAAATAAGATATCATATGGAGAGTTAAATTTAGAAATACCAGTTAGAACAAAAGATGAATTAGGACAATTAGCAGGGGATATAAACAAGATGGCATATAATTTAAATGAATTAATAAGCAAAGAAAGAGAATGGGAAAAAAGCAAAAATAATCTAATAACAAATTGTTCTCATGATTTAAGAACACCCTTAACAACAATATTAGGATTCTTAGAGTTAATTCAATTAGAATTAACCGATATTGAGGAGAAAAATAAAGAAAAGAAAGATAAGCTTATACATTATTGTACAATATCATTGAGTAAATCAAATGAATTGAAAAAGTCATTAGATCAATTATTTGAATTTACAAAATTAACAGATAGTGAAATAAAATTAAACAAAACTAAAATAAATATTAGGGAATTAGTAGAACAGGCTACTATAGGATTTATACCTCTATTTGATAAAAATTCAATGGAATATAGAATATTTTATACTGAAAACACCATAATTATTAGTGTAGATGTATTATTATTAGTTAGAGCATTTGAAAATATAATAGGAAATAGTATAAAATACGCAAGTAAAGGTAAGTTTTTAGATGTAACCATACAAGAGAAAGATAGTAGCGTACTGATAAACTTTACTACTTATGGAAATAAAATAGAATCAGAAGATTTAAAAAATATATTTAATAGATTTTATCGAGTTGAAAAGAAATGCGATAAAAATGAAGGAACTGGATTGGGACTAGCTATTGTGAAAACTATAGTTGATTTGCATAACGGAAATATTTTTGTAAGAAGTACAGAGGAAAAAACTGAATTTGAAATTGAATTATCTAAAATAGATGAGTTTGAGGTATAGTAACGTTTCATCTGAAAACGCATGGTATGAGTACGTTTCTTTCAATGAAATTCAAAATAAATATTTCCTAAAATATGTACTTTCTAGAATGTTTACTTTAGTATATAATATTTAATAAAGCGAAGATAATAATTATAAATACATAAGGAGAATAAAAATGATAGCTCTATTTAAAGCATTTTCTACAATGGAAGATTTTTTTTATGATGGTGCATTTATTGCCAAAGTAAAATATCAACGTTTTCAGCCAAAATTAAATGAAGAAACTTATAGAAATGAAATTGTAAAAAATAATAGAAGACTTTCTATTATTAAATGTAATGGCTTTATTAAAAATGAAATTGTAGAGACATTAACAGTATATTTAATGATGGGTGCAACTGTTACAGAATCCATTAAAACAGAAACTTTTGAAGATGATGTAGCTTTATGGCGTAATTTCTCAAAAGAAGAAATCTCAGATTTTAGTCATCTAACAGGCGATACCAATTCTATTCATCTCACAGAAAATCCTGTTGTACAAGGATTGTTCATTTTGAAAGAACTTTGTGATACAGCGCAAACTAATAAAATAGAAGTAAAATATATTCATCCTATTTATGGAGATAATCCAGTTTATATAAAATATGAAGGAAACCTTATAAAGGGTTTTAGTAACAAAATATTATGCTTTAGAGGAACTCTGTTTTGATCCGGATGCCTTAGTTTGTCACGTCCGGTTCAGAAAGGTGCGGTATATCTATGAAGATTACCGCTACTTACCTAAAAATAGGCCACATGCTGAATTTTAATTCCAGTACGTGGCCTTTCTTGTCTCAATTATTATTTTAGTAGTTGGTGATCACAGTAAATTTTAATTCAGGATTAACTCCTCCTCTTTTCTTTGTAATATAAATTCAATTCGAAAGAGCTGTGCATTACTTTCAGCGATAGCATCTTCAATTTTACTTTTTCGTTTTTCCAAAATTAATTCGATGCAATGTCCGGACATAATCAGCTTGATTTCATTAATTGATAATTATGCGGGAGTATGATGCTATTTTGTTGTCTTATCTCCATCTATAAAATTATAGAATTTCATTTTACACCTGAACTATATAAATAGAGGATATTTAAATGTTATAATAAAATGCAAGATGATAATTTCACCATATCTTTTATTCATAATAGTGTTTTATTATTTATTTAATTTATAATAGAGGAGGAATTGAAAATATGAACAAGGATTTTTTTAAAACATGTTTTTATGCAGGAGTTCCATTTGGAATAGTAATGGCACTATTCAGTGGTATATCCTCTGGTATTTATTCTGGTATTATTTCTGGAATTATTTCAGGACTTTTATTTGGTATAGGAGTTAGTGCTTTTATTCAGATTCAAAAGAAAAAATTCAGGAAAAACAGTTTAGAGGTAACTAATAATAAAAAGGTTATTATGGATGGAGGCGCCAATCATTTTAAAGGTGTAGAGTCAGTTGGTGGATGGATTTATTTAACTTCAGAAGATATTATTTTTAAATCACATTCTTATAATATTCAAACACACGAAATTGTAATTCCTCTAAATCAAATAGTAGAAGTAAAAAGTATATCTACGCTTGGGTTTATACCCAATGGTTTACACCTTATAATTAATAATGGCGTTATTGAAAAATTCGTTGTTAACAATAGAAAACTCTGGGTTAAAAAAATAAACCAAGCAATTAATCTGTGTAATTAGAAAATTTCAACTCATACTTTTATAAAGATGCTCTTGTAAGAGATAAAAATTTCCGTAGTGATGCATTTAAATTTTATTTTGACTATACAAGTTCTTAACTAAAAATGATTAAAAAGTATATATAAGGTTATTATGTAGAAATATTTCACATAATAACCTTTTTTAAGTTGAAATAATTGTTTCTTTAGATTATACACCAGAACAACACTTGCCAAATTAATTAAAACTGTTTGTTTGAAATTATCTATAAAACTAACAAACAGTTGTTGCAGTCGGTATACTTTAAACGGAAAATATGTTAATATGTAGTAAATGCAATAAAAGGGGTTGTTTATATGAACATTGCTTATGCTAGGGTGAGTTCAAATCAGGAGAATGATAATAGACAATTAGAAGAGTTTAAAAATTACGACATAGAAAAATGGTTCAATGAAAAAATAAGTGCAGCAGAAACTCGCCCTCAATTAAATGCAATGATGGATTTTATAAGAAGTGGTGATACAATTTATGTATGGGATTTTAGTAATCTTGCAAGGTCGATAAATGAGTTGTTGAGAATAGGTGAACAGTTAGATAGTAAAGGAATTAATTTGATATGTATTAATGAACATTTAGATACAAGTACCGACTCAGGTAAACTAATGTTTACCATGATTAAATCGATTAAGGAATTTCAGCGAGTTACTTTATTAGAACGCCAAAAGGATGGCATAGCAACCGCAAAAGCAAAAGGTAAGTATAAAGGACGCAAAAAAATTACTTATCCTTTAAATTGGGAAGAAATTTATGACAAGTATAAGGATAGAGAATTAACAGGAACAAGCGCAATGGAATTACTGAAACTTAAAAGAAATACTTTTTATAAATTGGTAGATGAATATAAAAGGACAAAATAGTTATTAAAAGTGTAAAACTGTTGTATAATGTTGTACAGTAGAATTCATTTAAAACAAAGTATAGTAACAACAGCAATATATGATTATAAAGCTCAAACGATTGATGATAGAAAACAATCGTTTGAAAAAAAGAGACAAGTTAATAGGAGTGATTTATTTGGAGCCTTTTACAGAAAACGTAGTAGAAATTATAAAGGGCATACCGGAAGGTAAAGTAATGACATACGGTCAAATTGCAACTCTCGCTGGAAACCGAAGAGGAGCTAGGCAGGTAGCAAGGGTTCTTCATACCTTAAGTAAAAAGTGTAACCTTCCTTGGTACAGAGTTATAAATTCAAAAGGGGAGATTGGCCTAAAGGATTATGAGACTCATAATTTGCAGAAATTATTTCTTGAAAGTGAAGGTATAATATTCACTAACAAAGGTACAATAAATCTAAATGAATATCAATTTCATCAATGCAATACCTTTAAAGACAATGACTTTAGATTATAATGACTTAGATAAAAATACTCCATAATAATATATGGAGTATTTTTACTATTAATATTATTGTATAGAAGCTAATATTAATAGAGAGTTAAAGCTAGTCCTTCTTACTTCTAAATATGAAGACAATGATATTTACTGCAGCTAATCCTACTAGTATGTATATTATTCTAGCAAGGAATGGAACACCTCCAAAGATAACGCTAACTAAATTAAAATTCAATAACCCTAAAAGTCCCCAGTTTAATGCACCAATTAATACTAGTATGAATGACAGTTTGTCTATATTTTTGAGTTTATACATAATTACCCCCCCAGACTATTATAATTATTCCATTTGTATAAATTATATTAAAAATATAATATTTTAGAACTATTAATATTTTTTATAAAGTGAATATAGTGGAGAATAGATACATCTAGGTTTAAAGTATATTATGAAAAGTGCAAATAAAATATACGAACATTTTCGTTACTATTAGTGTTATTGTATGTTATAATATGAAAGAAATTTATTTTATATCTTAATATGTACGTATGGAGGCAAAATATGAGAAATACTTATAATACACCATTAAACAGTAGATATGCATCAAAAGAAATGAGCCATTTATTTTCAGATGATATGAAATTTAAAACTTGGAGAAAGCTATGGGTTGCCTTAGCTGAAGGTGAAAAATTATTAGGACTTAATATTACACAGGCTCAAATTGACGAGCTTAAATCTTATGTAGATAATGTTAATTATGAAGTTGCAGAGAAAAAAGAAAAAGAAATAAGACACGATGTAATGAGCCATGTATATGCATATGGTGTCCAATGTCCTAATGCAAAGGGGATAATTCATTTAGGGGCTACTAGCTGCTATGTAGGTGATAATACAGATTTAATAATAATGAAAAATGCTTTATTATTAATTAAGAAGAAATTAGTTAATGTAATAAGTAAATCTTCAAAATTTGCATTGAAGTATAAAGATATTCCTACTTTGGGTTATACACATCTGCAACCAGCTCAATTAACAACTGTAGGTAAAAGAGCAACTTTATGGATTCAAGACCTAGTAATGGATCTAGATAATTTAGACTTCGTAATAGATAGTATTAAGTTACTCGGAGTAAAAGGAACTACAGGAACTCAGGCTAGTTTTATGAACTTATTTGAGAATGATGAGAAAAAAGTAAAAGACTTAGACAAATATGTAGCGAATAAAATGGGCTTTGTTAATACATATCCAGTAACTGGTCAAACTTATTCTAGAAAAGTGGACTCTATAATACTAAATACATTATCAGAAATAGCTCAAAGTGCATATAAATTCAGTAATGATTTAAGAATACTTCAAAGCATGAAAGAAGTGGAAGAACCTTTTGAAAAAAATCAAATTGGTTCATCTGCAATGGCATACAAAAGAAATCCTATGCGCTCCGAGAGAATTAGTTCTCTCGCAAGATACGTTATAGTAGATTCATTAAATCCTGCTATAACAGCTGCAACACAATGGTTTGAGAGAACATTAGATGATTCAGCTAATAAGAGAATATCCGTAGCTGAAGCATTCCTCGCACTTGATGGAGTCTTAAATTTATATATGAATATAGCTGGAAACATGGTAGTATATGAAAAAGTAATTACTGCTCATGTAAATCATGAGCTACCATTTATGGCTACAGAAAATATCCTTATGGAAGCTTCTAAAAGGGGCGGGGACAGACAAATACTTCATGAGAACATTAGAGTTCATTCTATGGATGCAGCAAAACGCGTTAAAGAAGAAGGCTTAAACAATGATCTTATAGAAAGAATTATAAATGATAAGAGTTTTCTAATGTCAAGGGAAGAGATTTTAGCTATAATTGACCCAATTAAGTTTGTTGGTAGAGCTCCAAGTCAAGTAGTTGACTTTGTAGATGAATATGTAAAACCAATAATAGCGGCTAACAAAGATGCTTTGGGCGTAGAAACTTCTATAAACGTATAATATTTGATATGAATTGATTATTAGAAGCTATCAGTAATGCAAAACTGGTAGCTTCTTAATTTTATTATTTATTAACAAAATAATCTTAAGCTGTTAGGTAAGAATGAATATGTTATAAGAATTTTCATAAAAATAAAAAAAATATTTAATTATATTTCGAAAAAGTAAGATTTACCCCCCTCTTTTGTAGTATAATAATGTCGTGAAATGTAAGTTTCACGACATTATTAAGTATTTTGGAGGTAATCATGAAATCTGATATAAATGGTATTTATAATAATGAAATTCCAAAGTTCCTAAATGATTATTTTAATTATTTATCTACTATTAAAGGCTGTTCAATTAATACAATTATTGCGTACACTGCCGATTTGTCATTACTATTAAAGTTCTTAAAAATGTATAAAGGGTTAGAACCCAACGCTAAAGCCCTGCCGCTTGAGAAAATTATTATTAGCGACCTTACATTAGATACATTAAAAACACTTACACTGCAGGATTTATATGCGTTCGTCTCCTATCTTGGAAAATATAGAGCTAACGGAAACTATGCTAAAGCGAGAAAAATTGCAGCTATAAAGTCTCTATTTAAGTATTTAACCACAAAAGCTAAAGTCCTAACTACAGACCCAACAATAGATCTAGAGTCACCAAAACTTGGCAAGAGAAGTCCTGTTTTTTTAACCTTAGATGAAAGCAAGACCCTGCTCGAGGCTACAAGCTCTCGCCATAGGCATTCTATTCGCGATCATAGTATTATTACATTATTTTTAAACTGTGGTCTCAGGCTATCAGAACTTTGCAGTATAAATATATCCGATATGAAAAATGATACATTAACTATTATTGGAAAAGGAAATAAAGAGCGAACCATTTACTTAAATAAAGCCTCATTGAAAGCGATTTGTAAGTATTTGCCTATTAGAAATACGGACATAGATAAAATTCACGTCGAGGATAAGGATGCCCTTTTTATTAGCGGTAAATACGGAAGAATTAATAAAAGAACTGTAGAAAGAATTGTAAAAAAACACATAGGAGATGCTGGACTTAATAAAAACAAGTATACCCCTCATAAATTAAGGCATACTTCAGCTACTCTTATGTATAAATATGGTAACGTAGATATTAGAAGTTTGCAAGAAATTTTAGGCCATGAAAACATATCTACTACTCAAATATATACTCATGTAGATAATGATAAATTACGAAATGCGGTTAAGTCAAATCCCCTTTCTGATGAATAAGAGAAAAGTATATATTACCTCAATCGTAGTAATATATACTTTTTCAGCCCATAAAAGCATGGAAATTGTGTGATGGTTTTTATATATTTTTAAGTCTTATTAATCCAGGAAATTCTTCGTGAAGCACTCCAGAGTTTTCTTCTTCATTTTCAAGTAGCTCTTTTACACCATCTATGTCATCTATGTATTCCCAAACTTCATCATTCTGAGGTATATAACCATCCTTACCTTGCTTTAGTAGTTCTTCAGCCTCTAAAAATGAATTGGACTCTTCCCTCTTTGGTTGTTCATCAATTTCATTTTTTGTATTATCTTCTTTAGATAAAATAATTTCATCTACTAAATAAATATTTTCTTCAATCTTTTCATTTTCTTCATCCTCAAAGACCTCATCAATTTTTATTGCTTTAACATCGTACCCTTCAAGCTCTAAACATTTACCACAATTATCACATTTCTTATTTGAATTTAATTCGCAGACATCACATTCTCCACAATTATTACAAATTTTTTTATTATTAAATATACAATTTTTGGACATACAACACCCCACTACATTTATTTCAAATACTCTCATAATACATTATTATAACAAATAAGGTTTCATTAATCAAACGTAACTTATGCTATTGTCGTATGTACTTTTACATAGTGATTTACTAATTCTTATTATCTAAAAGTAGAACATAGGTTTGCTGTTATACTTTTTATATGGTATAATTTTGTTATGAATGGAGGTGTTTCCATGTTAACTCAAAAAAAAGATAAGCAAAGTGAGATATATAACTTTATAAAAGATCAAGTTCAATCAAAAGGATATCCACCCTCTGTAAGAGAAATCTGTGAGGCTGTAGGATTAAAATCCACATCAACTGTACATGGCCATTTAGAACGATTAGAGAAAAAAGGATATATACGTAGAGACCCTACCAAACCTCGCGCAATTGAATTATTAAAGGATTCTGTTATAAGAAAAGAACTAATTGATATACCTATCATTGGCAAAATCACAGCTGGAGTACCAATACTTGCGGTTGAGAATGTTGAAGATACCTTTACTATTCCTTTAAATTTTACTAAAACCAATAATGAGCTGTTTATGCTTAAAGTTTCTGGTAGCAGTATGATTGAAGCAGGAATTTTAGATGGAGACCTTGCAATAATTGAGAAGATTAATACCTCTAAAAATGGAGATATAGTTGTCGCTCTTATTGATAATGAAGCAACAATTAAAAGATTTTTCAAGGAAAAAGGTCATATAAGACTTCAGCCAGAAAATTCATCTATGTCCCCTATCATAGTCAAGGAATGTGCAATTTTAGGTATACTTGTGGGTATTTACAGAAAGTATTAATATCCACTTTTTACTATTTACTATACAAAAGCGACCTGCAATATTTTTGTCATTTGCAGGTCGCTTTTGCGTCATTACTATATATGGAAAATAAATAATGTAGCTAAATAATATTTGATTTATATATTAAATAACTTTTGACAGAGCTATTAATATTCCAATTTTAGCATGATCAAAAGTTAATCCGCCCTGTAAATATGCTATATAAGGCTCTCTAATTGGAGCATCGGCAGATAATTCTATAGATGACCCTTGAATAAAGGCCCCTGCTGCCATTATAACCTTATCTTCATATCCTGGCATATCCCATGGCTCACACTGAGCAAATGAATCAATTGGAGAACCTGCTTGTATCCCCTTGATAAAATTAATTAGCATTTCCTTATTTCCAAATTTAATAGCTTGTATTATATCACTTCTTTTATCAGTGTATTTAGGAAGAACATCGAACCCTGCAAGTTCCATAATCCTTGCACAAAAAATAGCACCCTTCAATGCTTCCATAGTTACGTGTGGAGCTAGAAACAACCCTTGAAATAAAGAACGCATTACTCCAAATGTTGAACCACATTCTCCACCTATGCCTGGAATTGTTAGTCTATACGACGCTTGCACCACATATTCTTCTTTACCTGCAATGTATCCACCTGTTGGTGCAATTCCGCCACCAATATTTTTTATTAAAGAACCTGCAACTAAGTCTGCACCAACATCTGTAGGTTCTGTAGTTTCAATAAATTCTCCATAACAATTATCTACAAAACAAATTACATTTGGATTTATAGATTTTGCTGCTTTTATAATTTCTTCTATCTCACAAATTAATAAAGCCTTTCTCCACCCATACCCAGTAGATCTTTGAATATGAACGAGCTTTATTGATTTATCCTCAATCATTGTTTTTTTCATTAGCTCTATATCAACCTTAGAATTATTTAATTCTAGTTGTTTATGTTTAACGCCAAAATCTTTTAATGATCCTATGTCTTTCTTGTTAGTTATACCAATTATGTTATGTAATGTATCATAAGGCGTTCCACATACAGAAAGCATTGTATCATTCGGTCTTAAATTACCAAACAATGCTGCACCAATAGCGTGTGTTCCATTAACAAAATGTGGTCTAACTAGTGCGCTCTCACAATTGAAAATTCTTGCATATACTTTATCTAATGAATCTCTTCCTATGTCTCCATAACCATATCCAGAAGAATTTGTAAAATGAGATTCACTAATTCTCTCATCTTGAAGTGCAGTCAAAACCTTAAGTTGGTTAAACTCACGTACTTCATCAAGCTTCTCAAACTCACCTTTCACATCTTTTATTGCTATATCATAGAGTCCTATCGTTTTTAAATTTATTTTATACTTCCTTTGAAGGTATTCTTTTGTTATGTCTAACATGATTTTAGATCTCCTTTATGTTATGTATTTTAAATTACGAATTATACATTCATTGGTCTGTTTTTTCTGCTCGGTGCGATCCAAACCTCACCGGTTCCGACAAATGTTTGTAAATATCCTTCGCGCTTTGACTTTTCTATTTTTGTTTCTATTTTACCTCTTATAACAATTGAAAAATTACCATCGATTTTTAATGTCTCATTATTTAGCTCATAAATTAGGATTTCCTCGAATGGAACATCACTTTCTAAAATGGCGATGCCACTTCCGCTTAGTTTCGGTTGCCTAAAGCCATCCCCACTTATTAGGCCTGTTGCAATATTTTTATTTGTATGCACAGAAAGCTCAATGCTGTCTTCACAACAATAAAACATTCCATCGTCTAAAATAAGTTCTTCATTAGATAGCTCTAGTACATAAAAATATTTATATGAAGGGTCTAAATATATTTCACCATATTTCCCGTAATACCTTGAGGTAAAGGCTGCTTCTCCCGTACCAACACTTTTAAAAAATCCCTTGGAGGCTGAAGGCGCATTTTTATGAATCTCTATTTGGATTGGTCCCTTCATAAATTGGAGCTCGCCAGGTTGAACTAGTACTCCTCCGCCGTTAATGTTAATCCTGACTTGCCGGAGCTTTTCCCCACCATATTGTGTGGATGGGGATGTTACACCAGCAGTATTAAATACACTGCCATTTCTAGGCTTTTTATATTCAAGAACTTCAAATATGGTATTGTTACTACTTGTTAATGTATCTATCACTTTTACAGCATCTGAAAAATCAGGATTAAACATAATTAATTTCCTCCGTTACTTTATTTTTATTTATCATAAGCTAAAATTATTTTTCTTGACTTCTTCAATAATTTCTTCAACAGTTTCTTCTAATTCTTCACCAACTTTTTTATACTGAATTTCAAATTTTTCATTTTGATTTTTCATAAAGTACATTAGCGCAAAATAAGTAGGCTTAAATTTATCCTTTAGCTTAAATTCATTTTCATTAAACAATTTAAATAAAGAATTATATTGTTTTTTAGACATTAGAGATATTAAATATTCATTAATACACTTATTATATTTATCTGTACTGTTAGATATTTCCAAAAATAAACGAGCTTTTTCTAATGATTCCTCTATTAGATCATTCCAAAGTAAGGTTTTAGATAAGACATAGATAGTGTTAAAATCATTACACTGTTTATAAAAGTTCTTTTTATCACAATTTAAAGCCGATTCTTTGTTTTCACTTTTGTTAATTAATTTCTCTCTGCTACACCAGGTTTCAAAAAAATCTACAAGCCATTGCACCTGGTGTTTTTCTTTTTCTCCCCCAAACCTCATTATATACCAAATGTTGAAAAATCTTTCTTTAATTTGGTACATATAATTTTTTTTATTTACAGATATTTTATTTATTAATCCGTTTTTCTCTAATAGATTTAGCTGAGCTGATACTTCTTTGCTTTGCATTCTTATTTTGTCTGCTATTTCTTTTGTGGTTATTGCATCCAAGCTTAATGCTATAACATCAATAATTTCTTGCTGCACTGGTGATAACCGATCCATTATATTTTTATAAAGTGGTGTTACTCTATCTAATAGTATATCTAGTTCTTTAAGGGTGGCTTCGTGCTCGCCAATAATAATATCAAAAATTAATGTCATGATTCTTGGCGCGCCTCCAGTTAATCTCCTTAAGGCTTCTATTTTCCCTTTATTTCTTTTAAATATTTCATTTATATCTTTTTCATTAAAAATTTTACCTAAATTTTTAAAAAATACCTTTGTTTCTTCTTCAGTCAAGCCTTTTAATTTTATCCGCTTAAAGAAATCATAGAAGGGTTTATTATAATCAAAAGCAAATTCTAAAACCTCAGACGATGCCCCTATGATTCGAATTTCTGCAGAAGTTAAGAGAATTTCTCTAAACTTTTGTTGCTCATGAGTTTTGAACTTCTTTAATATATCTCCTATATTATCAATTAAGAGTATTAATTTTTTATTTTTTCCTTTAAGTTTTTGCTCAAGTATTTTAAAGCAAATTTCTTCATAATCTTCTTGTACTGAATATTTAAGCATTTCATCATAAAGTCCTATAAATTCATCGCTTTCTATTTCAAGATGATGCGCTGCTACCTCCCAAAGTTTAAATAATCTACGTATATTGTATTGTTCCTCGGGGAATATAACAGGAATAAATCTTTCATTCAATTCCTCATCTCTTTTTATTTCAAAGTATAATCTTTTTAACAAGGTTGTTTTACCATATCCTCTTTGTGCTTCAATAATATAATGTTGTTCTGGATATTTCATATCAGAATTTTTTATATCTTTTAAAATTTTTACAAATTCATTTTTTCTTACTACAAATCTATCAATCAATTCTTTTTCTGTTAAGTTATTTGGATTATAAAGACGTAAACTACTAGTTTTCATTTTTTTTACACCACCACATTCTTAATATAGGGGAAGTAAATGTATATATTTTCTGCTCCTCGTCATTATTTATATATCCATCATCTATAAGTGTATTTAAAAGATCTTTATATGTTTCGAAAAGATTATAACTCACTGCTAAATCATATATTTCATTATAGGTTATCATTTTAGCATCGGTTATGGATATTATATTTAGTACTTCTATAATGAACTTATAGTCATTATTTTTGTACACCTTAAGCCTCTCATGCCAACTACTAAATTTATTGTTCTCGTCAATCATACGCTTAATTGCTATATCTACTGATTCATTATAAATATCGTGTATTTGCTCTTCATCATAAATGTCCTGAATCTTATCCATAGCAAGCTGAATATAAAACGGAATTAACCATTTAATTTTATGTAGCATATGATTTATAGTATCATCATCCATAGTAAAATCAAGCCCTTTAAGTAATTCATTTATAAGACTTTTCCCTTCACCCTCGCTTAGTGGAGTGACTTTTAATATATCCAGATCGTTTATAAACTTTGAGGAATCCATCCGCCTTGCAATACCCTCGAGGCTTATGGACCCAGTATATATAAATTGAAATTTATTGTTTATATCACTATTTTGTCTTAATGCTCTATTACTTTGAAGAAGATGAACTGCATATGTGGTACCTTCCCTTTGTTGAATATTTTCTATTGTTTGAGCAAATTCATCTATCATTACAATTAATTTGTGCCCTTCTAAATCAATGGATCTCATAATTTCTATAAATTTTTCATAATAATTCAATTCAATATTTTTGCTAAACTTAACTGAGTCTATGCCTACTTCATCTATGCTTTTAAAAATATTTTTAGCTAAATCTTTAATTGAATTTATTACCTTGTCTCTTTTCCTTATTGAATCACAATTTAAAATGGCCTTTACAATTTCCTTATAATACTTATTTTCGTTATATACTGACTCCGTAATTACGTAAACTATATAGTATTTATCCTTTGGATTATCTTCTATGTACCTCATTAAAGATGTTTTTCCAACTCTTCTCGGAGCTGAAATTATTATGCTACTTTCAGAATCAATTTTTCTCCACAATTTACTTATTAAAATAGGTCTTTTAAAAAAATTATCTCCTCTTGCAGCTTGCCCAGTTGTAATTTTTATAATAAGCACCTCCTCTATTCCTTATATTTACAATAATACCTAACAAAAAATATTTTGTCAAGTATTTTAACAAAATATTTTTTGTCAGCTCTGAATGGTGCGTCTTACTCCCATAGGATATAGTTATAGATTATATCCTATCTAACAAATCTATGTTTAATTAGCCATTTTCAGCATCGCTCACCATTAACCACATTAAAAGTGTTTCACAATATCCCACTGTACTGGGCAAATATTACTTGAATATAACCTGCTTTTTCATACCACATATAGCGATACTTGATATGATATCGGCAATACATCATTTCACAGGATTCACTTTGATTTGATAGAAATCCATAATTTTATCTTTTACATTAGTATTTTTCATCTAGATAATTCCTCCTATTCTTAAAATTGAACACAGATTTGAACGACGTTCAGATTTACACTAACATAATTGATCTTCTTTGTCAATATAATGTAAATATTGTATTTTAAAACATAAAAATAAGACCTATTAACATAAGTCCTTATTTTTTAAACTTTATTTTAAGCTATATTTTAAGCTTTATTTTAAATTTTTTGTATTTTCATCATATTGGTAGTACCAGACTTACCAACAGGTATTCCTGCTGCAATTATGACAACGTCACCTTTTTTTATATATCCTGCATATGAGCATTTTTCCACCGCATCTGCCATCAATTCATCTGTAGACATTAATTTTATTGAAATTATAGTCTGCACTCCAAAATTAATGGATAGACTTCTTGCAACTTGATTACTAGGTGTTACGGCAATAATTGGACATCTTGGTCTATATTTTGATACCATTTTAGCAGTATGACCACTTTGGGTTGCTGTTATTATTGCAGATACCTTTAATTCATCTGCTGTGGTACATGTAGCAAGACTTATAGCATCTGATATGTTACCAATAGATGCAGACTTTATTTCATTTAAAGCGGCTCTAAAATCAATATTTGACTCTGCTTCAATGGCTATCTTAGACATTGTTAAAGCAGCTTCCAATGGATAGTCACCATTAGCACTTTCACCACTAAGCATTATTGCATCAGTACCATCAAAAATAGCATTTGCTATGTCTGAAGCTTCAGCTCTAGTAGGTCTTGGATTTCTAATCATAGAATCTAACATTTGGGTTGCAGTTATAACAGGGATACCTGCCTTATTACATTTATGTATTATCATTTTCTGAACTATAGGAACCTTTTGAATTGGTAATTCAACCCCCATATCCCCTCTAGCAACCATAATACCATCAGAAACCTCTATGATACCATCTATGTTATCTACGCCCTCCTGTGTTTCAATTTTTGATATTATCTGGATGTGGCTGCCACAATTTGCATTAAGTATTTTTCTAACATCTAACACATCGCCTGCTTTTCTTATGAAAGAAGCTGCTACGATATCAACCCCTTGTTCACATCCAAATATTAAATCTGATTTGTCTTTGTCAGTTACTGCCGGAAGACCAATGGATACGTTAGGAACATTTATCCCCTTATGATTTCCTATATAACCAGAATTTACGGCTGTGCAATTTATTTCAGTGCCTTCAATTGAATTAATTTTAAATTCAAGAAGACCATCATCTACAAGAATTGTACCATTAGACTTAAGGTCATGACAAAGACCGTCATAAGAAACAGAACATCTCTCTTTATTTCCGAGTATCTCTTTGCCACAACTAAAGATGAATTTTTGTCCTTTATCAATTAAGACCTTATCTCCACCAAAATTGTGAGTTCTAATTTTAGGGCCTTTAATATCAAGCATTATAGCAACAGATTTATTAAGTTTTTCCCTAAGATTTTTTATAAGGTCAATTTTTATTTTATGATCCTCATGTGTACCATGTGAAAAATTAAGTCTAGTAACATTCATTCCTATATCCATGAGTTTTGTCAATATGTCTTTATTATCGCTAGCAGGACCAATTGTAAAAACCATTTTTGTCTTTTGCATAATTAATATCTCCTTTACTATTCAACTTATATTATTATCTAAAATAGCCTATATAATAAGTGGAATTTAATGCAATGCAATGTAAGAAGAAATTAGATATATTATCACACTAACTTAAATAGCATACACATTTTCATTATAATATCCCCTTCCTTTAGTTTAATGTTATTAAATTTATAATAACTATAGCTCTAAAATCATATCATACCACTCAGCGCCCCCGTGTACTGATTCAGATATACCTTTATTTATGTATCCAAACTTTGTATAATAATGTATAAGTCTCTCTTTACAAGTTAGAATAAGTCCTTTGCGACCTGCTATTTTTGATACCTCTATCATATAATTCATTAACTGTGCTGCGATTCCCTGATTTCGATAACCTGGTATTACATCAAGTCCAAAAATAGTCTGGTAATCTCCATTTGGAATATGTAGTGTAGAATATTTATAGAGTTTGTCATAGATAACAGTTCCATTGATAATGCAACCATTGATAAAACCAACCATTTTCCCATCTGTTTCTGCTATAAAAAAACTTTCTGTAAATGTCTTAATACGTTGTTCGAGCGACACTCTACTAGCTGCTTCTGCCTCGGGGAAGCAGCTAGCTTCCACTTTTGTTACTTCATCTAAATCATCTATGCATGCTCTTCTAATTGTAATATCCATTATTATCTTCCTTTCAAAAATAATTTTTTTCATTTACCAACTCTTAATATAAAATTTCTTAAGATGCCTAAAGTCCAATTTTCATAAAGCCCACTATGAAAGGTAAATGTTTATACTTTCTTGTACCTGTATGTATAAATCCTAAGCCACTATACCAATTCTTTAATTTCGTACTTTCCTCAATTAGTCCAATAGTCATTTTATTACTTCCCATTTCTCTGACTTTATCCATCGCAAAAACAATCATTTCTCTGCCATAACCCTTATGACGATATTCTATCAATACAGCAAGATTATTCAGTGTAAAACTTCCTCCATCGTTCTTGCCCAAAGAAAAATAACCTACAATGATACCATTATCCAGATAAGCAAACATTGGTCGACCTTCATCATACTGCTTATATAATTTTTCAACTTTCATGAAACTTGCATGCCCTGGACAATTCTCTTTTGTAAGACTAAATTCTTGTGCTACCGTTCCAAAACTTTTTCTGATTACTTGTACACATACTTTAAGCTCATCTCTTTGTATCTGCCTTATCATTTTTATCACTTCCATACTCAATGAAAATTACGTATTGATTATTTTTTAATATTGTTTATAAAATTATCAATCTTCTCTAAACTTAACTTATTTTTTACCATGTTATATTGAATACCATTTATATCTATACAGTTATCATACGTCATTATACTCATAACCTCATTCTCACCAGCAAAGAATACTGCCATTTGATAGTATCCAACCACAGGAGTTTGAATACGCTTTTTTGAGAAAACACAACTGCTAATATAATTCATAAATTCTTCGATTTTCTCTTTATCTTCAACCGTTCCACCCATAATAGCAGGGTTATTGTACTGAAAACTAATTTTGGTAATGTCAGTGCTTTGAAATCCCCCTATCTCACTAATTCTTTTGTGATTGGTATTTGTATAAATCATAATACCAACAATAAATACCAAAATCAATATAAGAGCAATAGTTATTCTTTTTTTCAATGCAAGTCCCCCCATTTTTATTCATTTAATACGGCAATTCATTATCAAATATAGATAGAAATTCTATAATTTTTATTCGATCGTTTTCAGTTCCACAAAAATTAACGCTTAAGGTAATTTTATTATCAAAAGTTGTTATGGCAATCTGGAAATATGGCTTATATTTTATAGACCCACTTATGAATGTATCTTTTATATTTAAACCATCAAACATGAGATTGTTCTTATGTATAATTCCTATATTGGTCATAGCTATAGGTGGATTATTGAATATTTTACTTACAATTTGTTTAGCTTTTTTATAAGGAAGCATACTAAATAACATTTCAAGCATGAAAGGACCGTTAAGACATGAAAAACTGTCTTTTTCAGCATTCATTGATTCTCTGACTTTTAAAAGTGTTTCTTTGTAGGTATCTCCTATATCAGACCCGATATCACATATTATATTTGATGTCAGATTACATATTCCTTCTGATCTCTTGTTAGGAAGATATCTTCTCAAATCAATAGGACAGGGTAAAGATATATGATTGATTTTAAGTGCTTTATGCAGAGATCTTATGTAAGCTGCTAGTAAAACATCATTTAGCGTTGCCTTATTTTCTTTTGCATATGCTTTAATAAAAAGAAATCTTTCAGGCAGTATTTTTCGTATTACCACAAAAGGATAATATTAATCATCATTTGAGGTCCATGTGTCTCTTTTGTCTTATAAATAATAAATTTTTCAATAGCTTTTTCAATATTTTCAGTTTCAATCATGTTTACCATATCCTCGGAGGTAAATTTACAATCTTCCCAATATGGAAATTTAAAATATGATTTTTCTACAAATCTTGATCTTATTATAGGAAACGAGTCTAATGACATATCAATTGCTTTTTTTAGGCAAGCTTTATCAATATGAGAGTCAAAATATACTACACAATGAAGTTGGTGATCATTGAATTTTTCAAACATAAGCTGCATCACATCCCATACAGCGGCTTTATATGTTACCATATTATTTTTTGACATTCTATCATTTATTCCTTTCATCTCATCTAATATTTCTTATATTTATTATGCATACATTTGCTGATAGTAACACTAATATAGGGCAGCATATTAGTCCCTTTTTTACCGTCTGGCACCTTTTCTCTTAAATGGTTCATTAACTTCCTCAGAAATTAATAGTGAATATACCTTTGGTTTACGGTAAGTATTACCTCAAGTTTGACTTTTTCTATATTCTCTTATCTCATCAATATTAAAACATGCCACAAATATTCCTTCTTCTTCCCCCGCCTCAACAATCAGTGTATTTCTTGAAATCCATTCTTTTCTTTTTTCACGAAATGAAACAACATCAAACGCCATAGAATGTCCATTACAAGTACCTTTAGCATAATTGGTTAATGCAACACCTACCATATTTTCATAAGTTCCTGTTCTTAACTGACACTTCCTACTTTCATCAATTCCACACGCATTAGGAATTAGAATTACTTCAGCACCTTGAAGCATTAAAATTGTCGCACTTTCAGGAAATTCTCGATCATAACATATCATAGCTCCAATTTTTACGCTGCCCATAGAAGTATCTAAATCACAAGTGTAAAAATTATTACCAGGTGTGCAAAATGCTTCTGAAGAAAAATCGCAAGTATGTACTTTTGCATATGTAAGTGCAGTATTACCAAACCTATCAATTAAAGAAACTGTATTTCTAGGTAACCCTCCCATTCCCTCTAAATAGGTTATACCAATTGCCATGTTCAGTTCTCTTGCTAGATTTTTAAAACTTGTGAAAAACTCGTGATTTTGATCTATTGCTGTTTCTTTCCACTTTTCGACCTCTTCTATTGTTCCGGGAAGGGAATATCCGTTATTCCACATTTCAGGGAATAAAGCAATATCAGCCCCCATTTTCTTTGCTAATCTACAATATTCATATCCTTTTTTCAAATTCTCCTTTGCATCACTATTTTGAATTAATTGTAATAATGCAACTTTCAAAATGCCCATAAAACACACCTCCGAAATAAATTATATTCTAGTGAAAAGGGTGCCTAACTACGGTATTCCCGACATTCATCAAATAATTATTAAATTTTTGTTATCTAATAATATCTACAGTTCCTTCTTTTCTTGGTGCTGCTTTAGAAATACTGCCTAAGTTATATCCAACTGCGGCTGAGCCACAAACTATGTAGTTTTCTGGAATTTTAATATCAGTTAAAGCCATTCTTACATTCTTATCATCACAAAACCAAGTTAATTGATTTAGAAAACATCCCCCTAGTCCCATTGAATGTGCTCCTAAAAGAATGTTTTCTATGGAAACTGCACAATCAGCCATGCAATTAGAATATTCTCTATCATTAGACACTATGATTAATGTTGGCGCATTATAATAAAATTTATAATTATCACTTTCTGCAGCTTTTTTCCCAGACTTTTTTGAGCGATAGGTTTTCTCATCTACCTCTAGATTTTTAAAGGCTTTTCTCACTAGAGAGTTAAGCTGTTCTATCTTTGCTTTGTACCACAGTAAATCGCCAAGTCTGTGAATTACCACCGCTTGGTGCATACTTACCTGCCTCAAGAATAACATTTAATTGTTCATCAGAAATCTGTTCTTCTTTGTAAGTTCTAATACTTCTTCTTGTTAAAATATTTTGGATTACCTCATTCATTTTAAGCGTCCCCCTTGCTTGTATGATTAAGTTTAACAAATATGCCCAAATTCTTATCATAGGCATAATTACACCTAATTCCTATTAATTATGTCTTACAATCTATCTAATGATTTAAAATGTTTATTATATTAATTCACCATAAAACTATTATTCCCTGCAATATTTGTAAGAAAAGATAAAAATAAAGCCCAAAGATATACCCCAGAAAGATTCCCTATGATAGCGGAGCTACAAAAAATTGGATACCGAGCAGACATCTCACCTGAAGCCTTTACCTTTAACCAAAAGACTTTAAAAAGCAATTGGTCACATCGCCATTTTGCAGTAGTTGGGGGCATGGGAACCTTTTTTATTAGCTCAGTAATTAAGGTAGCTCCATGAACCGCCTTAATTACTTTGAAGTTTTTGTTTGCGATGCTAATATCTCTCGCCTGTTATTCACATTTTCTAATTTTCTTTTCTTTATTAATTGTTTTTTTAAATGTTACAGAACCATTTTCTTCGTCGATATAAATCTCCATTGGGTCGTCTTCTAAAATTTTAAGTCGCCTTCTAATTTCTTTCGGAATCACAACTCTTCCTAAATCATCTATTCTTCGAACTAATCCTGTTTTTATCATCTTTTATTCTCCAATCATTAACATATTTTTCAATAATCACATTGATATCATTTATAATATGTAAATTATTTGGGAATGGAACTACTTCTACTAAAGCATATATCTATCTTTTCCTGCAATATTCATAAAAATACGTAAAAATAAAACCCTAAGATTACCCCAGAGTTACATTAACTATTTTAATTTTTATAAGTACTTTACAGTTCAGAAGAAAAATAAAAAGGTCAACAAATTATAAACAGATTAATTATTAAAAATCCACTTATAGTTCTTTTATGTAGAACACGTAATAATCTAATAGTTAAAAATCATTTTTTCTTAAATTCCTTATTATCTAAAATAATAACCCCTGACTTATCTTCCTTTGCTGCCTTCTTTGTGTGATTTACAAGATTTATAACGTCCTTGTATGATTGTTTTGCTCCTTTTACAAGCAAGGGAACTCCTATAAAATCAATTTTTAGCCACCTAGAAAATAATCCACCAAAGGTCATTGGTAATGGAACAGTTGGCGACGTATTGGAAAATATAATTTTCTCATTTAATTGATTTTGTTTACAAAGC
>Ga0209540_10000259_pt1 | contig 58994 bp, 34 predicted proteins | sample BarGraIncu01121A_FD_184501 | JGI IMG/M metagenome (GOLD analysis project Ga0209540, IMG submission 184501) | Arctic peat soil microbial communities from Barrow, Alaska - Barrow Graham LP Incubations 011-21A (SPAdes) (version 2) | ecosystem: Environmental > Terrestrial > Soil > Wetlands > Peat... | reverse complement strand
CTGAGCTGAAGTACACAGATAAAACGGAATACAAATGGCTTCGGTATCCCAACGTGTGGCACCGGCAAACTTCTCTCCTGTAAAACCTTTCGGACTAATATTCAGTCGTGCGTCGTCACCATTATAGGTTTGATTCAGTTGAAAAATACTATATCGAATGGCTTGTTGTGCTGACAAATCACTGTCAATAATAATATCCGACTGCAACCATTTTTCAGCCCATACTGATGAATGTTCTTCAAATAATTGATTCCAACCTTTTTTCTTTGCTAAACGAGCCAAAGAACAGGCACGTTCAGTAAGTTCTTCTCGAGGATGATTCAAAGAGTTTATAATGGCTACATATTTATTCAGGCAAACTGTATCACCGATACGTACATCGGTTCCAACGCTAAATCCCGCAACTTTCTCTTTTTCAATTTTAGTGGGATTTACATTTAATAGTTCATTGTTTTTGTACAAAACATAGGTAAGTGCTGCACAAACATGAAAATCCATTCGACGGGTTTGTGCCCATAAATGAGATACATCTTGCTGCGTTTTGGTTTGTAATACATTCCAGAATTGCTCGTTATAGTTTGTATATTTATTTCTTACATCTCCATCAATCAAAGGAAAAAATGAAATGCGTCCTTCATAATTCAACGATTTAACGGAATAACTAATGGCGCCAACTTCAGTCTCGGCCATGCTCAGAAAACGTTTTACCGATACCTGAATGCGATGACCTTTATACGAAATGGCTTCGAAAGTTCTTTCCAAAAATCCTTCACGCATATTCAATACACGTCTGAAATTCTGAATATCCCACTCTGCTAAATCTAAAAGATCATCGTTTAACCTAACATTTATTCCTGTCCAATTTGGTGCATTAATCATCCGATCATTCGTATCCGAATAACCATTCTTCCAGTTTCCACGTTCAGCACGTTCAGGATAATATATTCCGGCAATATAGGAACCCAACATGGTTTCGCCTGAATAATACTCTTCAAAATTTGCTCGTTGACCGATATGACCATTACCCAAACTAAAAATACTTTCGGATGCCAGTTGTTTATTTGGATGAAAGCCCTCTTCGACAATGCACCAAGGGTCGGTTTGCAGATATTTGTTCATATTATTAGAGTTTGAGAAGTTTGAAGTTCGAAAAGTATGAAAAGTTTGGGATTCTATGTTTAGGGTTCCGATTAATATATTTTTGCTCTTATTTCAGTTATTTTGTCTTAAAGTTCTTTTAGGGGTTTGACGTCATTAATTTTATCTTCTACCCATAACACACTAAAAGCAGCAATCAATAAAAAACAACCTGACATGATTAATGCGTAAATAGCTTGTGAATCAAATAATCGTTTCACAATCATTCCACCAAATAATCCGTTTACAATTTGCGGTACAGTAATAAATATATTGAAAATACCCATATAAATCCCCATTTTGCGAACAGGAAGTGCAGGAGCTAAAATTGCATAAGGCATTGACAATATACTTCCCCAGGCCATTCCTACACCAATCATTGAATAAATTAATGTTGTTGGATTTGATATAAAATAAATTGATAATAAACCTATTGCACCTGCAGTTAGAGACAAACTATGTGTCAATTTTCGACCAATTTTATGAGCAATTGCCGGTAAAAGCAACGCATAAATCATTGCCACACCATTGTACACTCCAAAGATGATTCCAATCCAATTTCCTGCTTCCTGATAAGACAATGAATTCGTATCGGTTACAGCCAATCCATAAATATGTTGAGCAACTGCAGGCGTGGTAAAAACCCACATACCAAACAACGCTATCCAGGAAAAAAACTGTACCGGAGCCAGTTGTTTCATGGTTTTAGGCATTGCTGCGATGTCACGAAAAATATTTGAAAATCTAATTATTTCTTCAGGAACAACTTCTTTATCAGGGTTAAATTGAGACATTTCTTCCGGTGAATATTCTTTTGTTGTAAAAACTGTCCATAGAATTGTGACAATCATTACTGTTGCACCAACATAAAATGAAAAAACAACATTATCGGGAATTCCGCCACTAACAGCGACTTTGGATATTCCAAACCACTCGGCCATTACATAAGGAAGCCAGGAACCAATGACTGCACCGATTCCAATTAAAAAAGTCTGAATGGAAAAACCCAGTGTACTTTGATCAACCGGAAGCATATCTGCCACTAAAGCTCTGAAAGGCTCCATTGCTACATTGAATGAGGCATCCATTATCATTAAAAAACCTGCACCTACAAACATAGCAGGTAGAAAACCAGCAAACACACCTGCATTTGGCATAAGAATTAATGCAATTGATGCAAGTATGGCTCCAACGAGAAAGAACGGACGACGACGACCTAACCAGGTCCATGTATGATCGGAATAATGACCAATTATTGGTTGAATTATCATACCTGTAATCGGAGCAGCCAACCAAAACCAGGAAAGTTGCTCAATATCAGCACCAAAAGTTTGTAGTATTCGACTTGCATTGGCATTTTGTAAAGCATATCCAAATTGAATTCCCATAAATCCCATACTGAGACTGAGGATTTGGAAAAAGGGGAATTTTGGTTTCATCAATATAATATTATTTAAATTTAAACCTATCTAGTCGTACCACGAATAATCAAATTCGTTTTCACAATTTTATTGGTATATTGCCCTTGAGTTTCACCATTAATTTTATCTAACAATAATTTAGCGGCATGTTTGCCCATTTCGTATCCATGTTGCTCCACCGTGCTTAGCATTGGATCGCAGGCTTTAGCCAATTCACCATCGGAAAATCCAAATATCGCCACATCTTGCGGAATATGAAGTTTGGCTAATTTGACTGCATATAAAATTCCTGCGGCACAATGGTCGTTGATGGCGAAAAAGCCATCGGGTCTATCCGGCCTGTCTAAAATCTCAGGTGTAATAATAATGGCTTCCTCTCTTGTATCGCAAACGCGTATTAGCGATTCATCAACTTGCAATCTATACTTACGGAGTGCATCCATATAACCGTTTTTCCGGTTTTTCGAAATTTCCAAATGTAAGGGTGAACTGTAAAAGGCAATGCGTTTACATCCCGTTTGAATCAGGTATTCAACAGCAGCAAAAGCTCCGGCATAGTCGTCTACCACTACACGGTCTGTAGTGATGCCAATGCAGATTCGGTCGAAAAAAACCAGTGGAATATCGCTATCAATAATTTCCTGAAAATGGTCGTAATTAGTAGTATGTTTGCATAATGAAGCCAAAACACCGGATACTCGGGTTGCCACTAATGCCTGGGTATTTCGTACTTCTTTTTCGTAACTTTCACTCGACTGACAAAGAATCACGTTAAAATCCTCTTGATTAGCAATTTGCTCAATTCCGGAAAGAATGGAAGAGAAAAAGTAGTTATTGATTTCGGGAACAATTACACCAATTGTATTATTTTTACTCATACGTAAACTCAACGCCAGGGTATTAGGTTTGTAATTGAAATCTTTGGCATATTTGTTTACCGCGTCTTTGGTGCTTTGACTAATATCCGGATGATTTTTCAGAGCACGCGATACCGTTGAAGGAGAAATATTGAGCGCACGGCCAATATCTTTTATGGTGATTTGTGTCTTTTTCATTTAATAATATTAGTATTCAAAAAAAAAGATTGTAAAACTATACATTAAGCAAATATATCATTGATTTTAAACTACTTAAATAAATCTTAAATTTACATTCTTTGAAGTTAAAAATCAATGTTTTCTTATCCATTGCAAAAGTAAAATAGTTTATCCGAATAAAAAATTATTTTCGCAAATATTTAAAATATCTGCCGCAAACGTTTGCGTAGGTTTTTCTAATTATAATCATATAACAAAGATTGCAAATAAACATTAATGCTCTATTTTTGCCCTATAAAATCACAACAAAGAAGTTCATAATAGTTAATAGATTGCGTTTGTTAATTACAAAATTCAACCTACTGAACAATATGTTACGATTTTTGTGTTGAACTAAAAATAACAGTATTATCAACCTTAAAAAACTTAATGCATGAAGTACACTCACTTTAAGCTAAAATTACGTTCACTTGTGGCCGTTTTAGTGATGTTTGCTATTAGCGCAACAGTCAACGCGCAACAAATATCAATTTCAGGAATTGTCAAAGATGCCGGAAACGGGGAACCTGTTCTAGGTGTCAACATTTTTGAGAAAGGAACAACCAATGGTACCATAACTAATTTCGATGGTGCATTCACTCTCTCTATACCCTCCAACGCTACCTTGGTAATCAAATACGTTGGTTATTCGACCCAGGAAATTCTAGTAGCAGGTAAAAAAAATCTTGTAATTCAATTAAAAGAAGATGCAATTGCTTTAGGTGAAGTAGTAGCTATCGGTTACGGTGTTGTCAAGAAAAACGATGCAACCGGGTCTTTAACTGCCATTAAGCCGGATAATATGAATAAAGGGTTAACCAACAATGCTCAGGATATGATTATTGGTAAAATTGCAGGTGTTAATGTAACAACCGGAGGTGGTACACCCGGTAGTGGTGCAACGATACGTATTCGCGGAGGTTCATCATTAAATGCAAGCAACGATCCGTTAATTGTAATAGATGGATTAGCCATGGATAATGATGGTATAAAAGGTGTGGCAAACCCATTAAGTACAATTAATCCAAATGATATTGAGACATTTACTGTTTTGAAAGATGCTTCTGCAACTGCTATATACGGTTCTAGAGCTTCGAATGGGGTTATCATTATTACTACAAAAAAAGGTTTAAAAAATTCGAAACCACGTATATCATATAACGGGAATATTTCAATTAGTACCGTAAAGAAAGTATATGATGTACTTAACGGTGATCAATTCCGTACATTAGTCGATTCACTTTGGGCAGGTACAACTGGTGATGATGTAAGAAATAAATTGGGTACCGAAAATACAAATTGGTACAAACAAATATTTCAAACTGCTGTAAGCCATGATCATAATGTAAATGTATCAGGTGGTTTTAAAAATGTACCCTATCGCGTTTCAGCAGGTTATACAAATCAGGAAGGTATTATTAAAACTTCTAATTTTGAACGTTTTATGGGCGCATTCAATTTAAACCCAAGTTTATTCGACGACCATTTAAAAATTAATCTGAATGCCAAAGGAATGTTAGTTAAAAACCGTTATGCCGATGGAGGAGTTGTAGGTGCTGCAGCATCGATGGATCCAACCCAGCCTGTAACTTCTACCGACCCTCTCTTTGCACCTTATGGTGGATATTGGCAATGGAGACCCGTTACCGGAACAACATTAGCAACAGAAAATCCGGCTGCCACTTTAAATAATAAGACTGATGTTTCGAATGCAAAAGATTTCATTGGAAATGCTGAATTTGATTATAAGCTTCATTTCTTACCCGAGATGAGAGCACACCTGAATTTAGGGATGGAGGCCTCAGATGGAATTCAAACTCTACATATTGATAGTACGGCTGAAAGTGATTTTCCTTATGGACGTCAGGGTTATGAAAGAATTTCAAAAACTAATACTTCGTTAAACTTCTTTTTACAATATACAAAGGAATTAGAAAAACATAATTTCGATGCTATTGTAGGATATGAATGGCAACATTTTTATCATCAAGGAAATAATGAATATCAGGGGTTAGTTAAAAATGTAGTTAAACCTGTTACAAATGATACTGTTGGATACAATTTCACTTCAAATACATGGAAATCTGAAAGTTACCTTGTATCGTTTTTTGGAAGGTTAAATTATTCCTATGCCGGAAAATATCTTGCGACATTTACATTACGTGATGATGGAAGTTCACGTTTTTCTTCAGAAAATCGTTGGGGACTATTTCCTGCAGCTGCTTTAGCATGGAAAGTTAATGAAGAAGATTTTTTAAAAGAAACAAATATGTTTTCAGATTTAAAATTACGTTTGGGCTATGGTGTTACCGGACAACAAAACATTAATCAGGGAGATTATCCTTATATACCTGTTTATACTCAAAATATTACAGGAGCGTTTTATCCATTTGGAGATGTTTATTATCCAACTTCAAGACCGGATGCCTACAACAAAAAATTAAAGTGGGAAGAAACAACTACCTGGAATGGAGGTCTAGATTATGGCTTCTTAAACAATAGGATTAGTGGAGCGATTGATTATTATTACCGGAATTCCACTGATTTAATAAATGTTGTAAGTGTTCCTGCAGGTACAAATTTCAAAAACAAGGTAATTAGCAATATAGGTTCATTGGAAAATAAGGGATTGGAGTTTTCAGTTAATGCAAAAGCAATTTCAACCAGAGAATGCACCTGGGAAATTGATTACAATGTTGCTTACAACCAGAACAGAATTACAAAATTAACAACTGGTGAAGGTGCTGATTATTTTGTAAGTACTGGTGGAACATTTCAGGGAGCCACTCAGGGATTTAACGTGGGTCATCCAACTTATTCATATTATGTGTACCAACAAAAATACGATGCAGGAGGAAAACCAATTGAAGCAGGAGTTGTTAATCCAACCAGTTCTACACAAGCAAAATATACTAATTTAGATGCTTTTGTAGACAGAAACAATGATGGAATCATAAATGAACAAGACAAGTATTATGATCATAGCCAAAATCCTGATGTTACAATGGGGCTTTCATCAAAATTAACCTATAAAAATTTTGATTTTGGTTTTACCTTGCGTGCAAGCATTGGAAATTATATGTATAATGCTGTTCAATCAGGTAACATGAATGTTTCAAGAGATGGTGTTTGGACTTCATTGGGTTATTTTAACAATAGACCTGTTTCATCTTTTGCTGACAACTTCCAGGGAGTTTCTGCATTAGCTTTCATGTCAGACCATTTTGTACAAGACGCCTCATTTGTTCGTTGCGATAATATAACATTGGGATATAGTTTTAAAAACTTATTTAAAGCAATCTCAAGTGGACGTATTTATGCAACGGTTCAAAACTCATTCGTTTTAACAAAATATACTGGTTTAGATCCTGAAATTTACGGTGGTATTGATAATAACATTTATCCACGTCCAATGATTACTGTATTGGGAATTAACCTTAATTTTTAACACTTAAATTAAAAGAATATGAACAATAAGAATAATAAATTATCACACATTATCGCTTTGATTGTTACCGTATTTACAGCAACATCTTGCGTCGATAACTTAAATGTGATTCCAATTAATCCACAGGTTACCCAAACTTTCAATCAGGATGAAGTTTTTGCTAAAGTTTATGCATCTTTTGCATTGACAGGTCAGGAAGGACCGGCTGGCAACAGTGATATTGAAGGTTTGGACGAAGGTCGATTTTCCATCTATCGTTGTTTATGGAATGTCAACGAACTTTCAACCGATGAAGCAATATGCTCCTGGAGTGACACAGAAGTGTTAGAACTTAATTATAATAACTGGTCATCGCAAAGTACAATTACAGATGGTTTATATTCCCGATTGTATTTTACGGTTACATTGTGTAACCATTTTTTAGAGCAAACTGCCGGAAAAACTGATGATGCTACTGTTAAACAACGTGCGGAAGTCCGTTTTTTAAGAGCTACGGCTTACTATTATTTAATGGATTTATTTGGGAATGTACCTTTTACAGAAGTGGTGAGTTTAACGCCACCAACTCAAATGAAACGTGCCGATTTATTTGTATGGGTTGAAAAAGAACTTAAAGAATGTTCGGCAGATATGTATGAACCACGAACAGCTCCTTATTATCGGGTTGATAAAGCTGCTGCATGGTTATTATTATCCAGACTGTATTTGAATGCTGTAGTTTACACATCGGTGCCTGCTACTGCAACTGAAGCTGCCGTGGTAGGTGCTCAACGTTGGGATGATGCTGCCATTTATGCTAAAAGAGTTATTGACTCAGGTTATGTATTGAATCCAAGTTTCAAACAATTGTTTATGGCTGATAATAACGGTTCGACCGTAAATACAGCTCCACAGGAAATTATTTTCCCAATTGCTGCAGATGGAATTAAGACAAAAGCCTGGGGAACTTCACTCTTTCTTATTGCTTCAACTCATTCAACTGGAATGGTGGCTTGGGGTACAACAGAGGGTTGGGGTGGAAACCGTGCCCGTGCGACCTTGCTTAAAAAGTTTTTTACAATCACGCCTTCCGGCACATCAGTTTCAGGATTCTTCAGCGATTCAAAAGACTTAACAACTTCTTATACGGCTAATAACAAAGACAACAGAGCTCTATTTGATAAATCTTCAGTAAGCACCGGTTTAGCTATAACTGGACCAACCATCTTCAAACAAGGTTATCAGGTAATTAAATTTACAAATGTTCGTGCAGATGGTGGAACTACAAGTGACACTCAATTTACTGACATGGATGTACCTTTTATGAGAGTAGCTGAAGCTTATTTAAATTATGTAGAAGCAGTATTGCGTGGTGGAGCTGTAGTTAGTGGATATGCAGCAATTGATGCTGTAAATGCTTTAAGAACCAGAGCAAGTGCACCGGTATTTAATACAACAACAAATCCATTAACTTTACCCAAAATATTAGATGAAAGAGCTCGTGAGTTTTTCTTCGAAGGATATCGTCGATCAGATTTGATTCGTTTTAATATGTATGGTGGAGCTACTGGTTATACATGGGATTGGAAAGCAAATGAACCTGCAGGAAAAGATTTCCTGGCCGATTTTAATCTATTTCCAATTCCGGCTAATGATTTGAACGCAAATTCAAATTTGGTACAAAATCCGGGATATTAATTGATTGCTAACTGGTTAATTAGTTAAATAGTCAATTGGTTAATTAGCGTAAAAAAACAGTCCATCTTACTCATTGAAAAGTCTGAACTTTTATTAGCTCAGACTTTTCATTTTTTGCATATCAAATTTCCATATCAAATTATTCTCAAAAATCATGGTCAAAAAAACTTTTCTCTTCCTGCTCATTTGTATATCTGTAAGCACATTTGCCCAAATCGAACGCGTCGAACCTGCTTTCTGGTGGGTGGGCATGAAAAATTCGCAATTACAACTATTAGTTCATGGTTCGGAAATATGCAATAATACAGTGACTATTAAATATCCGGGAGTCAGGATACTTAAAGTTAACCGGGCATGCAGTCCGAATTATCTCTTTGTAACACTGGAAATAAGTCCGGAGAAAGCAAAAGCCGGAAAATTTGAAATTCAACTGACTCAAAACGACAAACCAAACCTTTCATTTACATACGAACTTAAAAACCGTAGAACAGATTCAGAAAAACGTGAAGGATTCTCAAGTTCAGATGTAATCTATTTGCTTATGCCCGATCGGTTTGCCAATGGTGATAAATCCAACGATAATGTAGATTCTCAGCCGGAAAAAGCCAATCGAAACGACCCTAGCGGTCGACATGGCGGTGATATAAAAGGAATTCAGGATCATTTGGATTATATCAAAGAATTAGGTGCAACAGCCATTTGGAGTACACCACTGCAAGAAAACAATTACACAAAACACACTTATCATGGCTATGCCATCAGCGATTATTACAAGATTGATCCGCGATATGGTAGTAATGACGAATATGTCGGTTTTGTTGATGCTTCACATCAAAAAGGATTGAAAGTGATCATGGACATGGTTTCAAATCATAGTGGAATATGGGCGTGGTGGATGAGCGATTTGCCTTTTGAAGACTGGATACATCAATTTCCAACTTATACGCAAACTAATCATAAAGCCTATACTTTAAAAGATACTCATGCTTCAAAAATAGATTCAAAACTTTTTACTGATGGCTGGTTTGATACTACTATGCCGGATTTGAATCAACAAAATCCATACTTCTGGACCTATTTTATTCAAAACTCTATCTGGTGGGTCGAAAATGCAAATCTGGATGGTATCCGCATGGATACCTATCCTTACAACGACCGCGAAGCAATGGCAAAATGGGCGAAAGCTATTACTGATGAATATCCACATTTCAACATTATGGGCGAAACATGGCTTTACAATTCACAAGATATTGCTTTCTGGCAAAAAAACTCAGTCAATACCTTGAATTACAATTCACAGCTACCTACTGTTATGGACTTTATACTTCAAAAAGCACTTTCGAATTGTTTTAATGAACATGGAAAACCATGGGAAGATGTGGGCATGAACCGACTTTACAACACCATAGCCAACGATTATTTATACGCCAAAATTAATAATATATTGATATTTGCCGAAAACCATGACACACAACGCTATAATTATTTATTAAATGGCGATTTAGCTAAATTCAAAATGGCCATGTCGTTTCTGATGACCACGCGCGGAATTCCTCAGATTTATTATGGTTCCGAAATTGGTATGACCGGCAATAAAGATAAAGGAGATGGTGATGTTCGGCGTGATTTTCCGGGCGGTTGGGCGAGCGATTCAATTAATGCATTTTCAGCGAATAGTCGTACATCATTTCAAAATGAATATTATAATTTCATGTCAAAACTATTGAACTGGCGCAAAGGAAAGTCTGTTATTCATACAGGTTTATTAACTCATTATGTTCCCGAAAATGATGTTTATGTCTATTTCCGGTATAATGACAACGAAAAAATTATGGTAATTCTTAATAATAATGAAACCGAACAATTGTTGAAAGTCAATCGTTATGCTGAGAGTCTGGAGAATAAAACAACAGGAACTGATGTTATGACAGGTAAAACTTTTGATTTAAAAAGCAATTTTTCAATACCAAAACAAACAGCGTTAGTTTTAGAATTACATTAAAATCAATTTAATTTATCCTTAAAATAGTTATTATGAAAAAAGTTATTTTTCCATTTATTACAATGCTTATTTTAGCAGTAATAATTATCGGCAATGTGAATTCATGTAAAACTGGTTCTAACAAAACTGAGAATTTAATGGATTCGATTCAATACAAAAAATCCATGCCTAACTGGGCTAAAAATGCAAATATCTATGAGGTAAACACGCGTCAATACACTCCCGAAGGTACTTTTAAAGCTTTTCAGAAACAATTGCCCCGTTTAAAAGAAATGGGTGTTGAGATTCTCTGGTTAATGCCCATTAATCCAATTGGAGAGAAAAACCGCAAAGGTACATTGGGCAGTTATTATTCCATTAAAAATTATACAGAAATCAATCCTGAATTTGGATCTGAAGCTGATTTCAAAAACCTCGTAAATGAGGCTCACAAACTGGGAATGCATGTTATTATTGATTGGGTGGCTAACCATACATCCTGGGACAATATTTGGATGAAAGATCATTCCGATTGGTACACGAAAGATAGTCTTGGAAATATAACTGTTCCTGCAGGGACAGATTGGGACGACACTGCAGATTTGAATTACGATAAACCAGAATTACGTCGAGCCATGATAGATGCTATGTCGTATTGGGTGAAAAATGCAGATATAGATGGATTTAGATGCGATGTTGCCGGAATGATTCCATTGAATTTTTGGATGCATGCCCGTAAAGCTATTGAAGAAATAAAATCGGATTGTTTTTTCCTTGCCGAAGATGGTGAACCGCGAATTCATCAAGCATTTGATATGTCATACGACTGGCCGTTGAAAGATATAATAAATGATATTGCAAAAGGGAAAAAGAATGTCAATGATTTAATCAAGCATTTTGAAAATGAATCAAAGAAATTCAAACCGGAAGATATGAGGATGCATTTTATTACCAATCATGATTTAAACACCTGGAATGGAAGCGAATATGAAAGGTTGGGAGATGCTCCGGTAGATGCATTTACGGTGCTGACTTACACGCTTCCCGGCATGCCATTAACTTATACCGGTCAAGAAGAGCCATTAAAAAAACGACTTAAATTCTTCGATAAAGACACAGTTGGTTTTAAAAAATATGAACGTAAGGAACTTATAACCAAACTAAATAAACTTAAGTCTGAAAATAAAGCACTCTCGTATATCAGTTATAATGTAGGTTTTCTCGGATTGAGAAATACCAGACCTAACGATATTTTATGTTTTGTTCGTCAGAAACGTAAGAATCTGGTTGCCAGCATATTCAATTTTTCGCCAAAAGAACAAACATTTAAAATAACTGATAACATTTCGGGTGAATTCTATTCTTACTTAGGCGAAAAGATTACTTTTAAAACAAATGCTGTAAACAAACTAAAACCCTGGGGCTATGCAGTTTTGATTTGTAACAAATAACTCAGCTAACTTTAATTTCATGAAAACAAAACTCATAATAACACTGATTTTTATTTCTGGAGACCTAGGTTTTTCCCAAAACCTACCAAAAGTTTCATCGGGAAGTATCAATAGAATTGAAAATTTTCAATCGAAATTCATAGCTCCTAGAAATGTAGATATTTGGTTGCCTGAAGGTTATAACCCGACAAAAAAATACGATGTGGTTTATATGCATGACGGTCAAATGCTTTTCGATAGTACCCAAACATGGAACAAAAAAGAATGGAAAGTGGATGAAGTATTTTCTCAACTAATCAAAAATAAAAAAATTGAAGAATGCATTGTTGTTGGTATCTGGAATAATGGTGCTGATAGGATTTCGGAATATTTTCCCGATAAGATATTCAATATGCTGGATGATAAAACTAAAGCTAAACTATCTGTGAAATACTGCAATGGAAAATCAGCCAACGGTGATAATTATTTAAAGTATTTAGTTACTGAAATCAAGCCTTATATTGATCAAAATTACTCAACTTTTCAGGACAAAGACCATACTTTTATAATGGGTTCGAGTTTGGGAGGTTTAATTTCAATTTATGCTATTTCTGAATATCCGGATATTTTCGGGGGTGCAGCTTGTATGTCAACAGCATGGTTAAGTTCTATAGAGCCAAATTATGAAATTCCAACCGCTGTTTTTCAGTATTTGAAAAATAACCTTGTTACGTCCTGTGGGCATAAACTTTATATGGATTATGGTACAGGCGAAAGTGACAAACCGTATGAACTGACACAATCATTCGTTGATCTAATCGCAAAAGGCAAAGGATTTAGCGAAAACAATTATTTGTCGAAAGTCTTTGATAAAGCCGAACATAACGAAATTGCCTGGAGTAAACGACTGAATGTTCCGCTTGAGTTTATGCTAAAAAACAGGATATGAAAAGTCAGAATTTATGATTTATTTTGTAGTTACAATTCGATTAACGCAATCGTTTGCAAGAAAAAAACTATATTACAACCCATGTTTGAAATTTTCCTGTTGAATAATACATTATATTTGTGGTAAATTGAAATTCAAAACCTTATCTAACAAAAAAAGAAATTACAAAAATCATTTTAGCAATATGAAAAAAACAATTTTAACGACTTTAATACTTTTAACTTCGATTTGGAGTTGGGGGCAACTTGTTACAACAAATCCTCAGTTTGTTACACAAAACGATGGTATTACAGAAATTATATTCGATGCTGCATCTTCTGAAGGGAATTTGGGATTGAAAGGTTATACAGGAGATGTTTATGCACATGTTGGTGTAATAACGTCATTGAGTACAAGTTCTTCCGATTGGAAATATGTTGTGACACCTTGGCCATCGACAACTAACTTAGCATTAGCGAATACCACCAAAAATAAGCTTACTTCTCTTGGTAATGACAAATGGAAACTTACAATCGCTCCAACTATAAGAAATTACTTTGGAGTTCCAACAACTGAAACTATAAAAAAAATTGCTTTGGTTTTTAGGAGTGCTGACGGAACCAAACAGGGGAAAACTGTGAGTGGCGGTGATATTTTTGTAGATTTGGTTCAAGCCGGATTAAACATTGCTTTTACAAATCCCACAAGTTCTCAAAGCGTTACGGTGGGAACTGTAATGAATATTCAAGTTGGGTCATCAATTGCGGCAAACCTTAATTTATTTGTGAATGGAACAAGTGTAAAGACTGCTATTGCTACAACAGCACTCAGTTATACTTATACTTTTGCATCAACCTTAGATTATACTTTGATTGCAGAAGCCAGTCTTAGTGGTGTAATTGTTCGCGATACAGTTCAAATTTGCGTTCCGGCAGACGTAACCAATGAATCACGTCCTTCGGGATTAAAAGATGGAATTAATTACATCAACGATTCTACAGTCACACTGGTGATGTACGCACCGGGTAAGACAAATGTTTTTGTAATTGGAGAATTCAATAACTGGACACAACAGAATGCCTACCAAATGAAAAGAGACGGTGATTATTGGTGGTACACACTTTCCGGACTTACTCCCGGCAAAATTTATGGTTATCAATATCTGGTTGATGGGACATTAAAAGTTAGTGATGCTTATACTGAATTAGTTCTTGACCCATGGAACGACAAATGGATTAATCAATACAACAATATATTCCCAAATTTAAAGCCATATCCAACTGGAAAAACTGATGGTATAGTCGCTACATTACAAACTGCTAAAACTGTATATAATTGGGAGATAACAAATTTCACTCCACCGGCACTTGAAAACATGGTTATATACGAGTTATTATTGCGTGATTTTACTCCAGAAAAATCGTTGGAATCTGCGATGAATAAACTCGATTATTTAAAGAATCTTGGTATTACAGCCGTCGAGCTAATGCCCATTCAGGAATTTGACGGAAATAACAGTTGGGGTTATAATCCAAACCATTATTTTGCACCGGACAAAGCTTACGGTACTCCTGAAATGTATAAGAAATTTATTGATGAATGCCACAAACGAGGTATGGCAGTAATTCTGGATATGGTTTTCAATCAGGCATCAGGACTCTGTCCATTTGCCATGCTTTATTGGGATGCTGTAAACAACCGACCTGCTGCAAATAATCCATGGATGAATCCAATTGCTCCGCATCAATACAGTGTGTATAATGACTTCAATCACAGCTTCACTGGAACAAAAGAGTATTTCAAACGCGTTTTGCAATACTGGATTACGGAATACAAAGTTGATGGTTATCGAATGGACTTAACCAAGGGTTTCACTCAAAATTCCGGCACAGAGTCGACTTATGACCAATCACGAATTGATAATTTATCAATCTATTACGATGCAGTCAAAGCAGTTAAGAGCGATGCAATGTTTATACTCGAACATTTTTGCACCGGAAGCGAAGAAACAGTTTTAGCCAACAAAGGAATGTATTTATGGCGTAACGTAAACAATTCTTATTCTCAATCAGCTATGGGTTATCAGTCAAATAGTGATTTTAGTGGCATGGATGCAACTCCCCGTCGTTGGGTAGGTTATGCCGAAAGTCACGATGAAGAACGTAATTTTTACAAAGCAAAAACATATGGAGTAGCCACTTTAATTGCCGATTCTGTTGCCCGTATTAATCGGGTGCCACTAAATATTGCTTTTACGACGCTGATCCCAGGACCAAAAATGATATATGAATTCGGCGAAATGGGATATGATTATTCTATCAATTCAAATGGTGGACGTACTAATGAAAAATCTTCGGCCTGGGGCTGGTTAAACCTTCCACTTAGAAAAGCAGCGGCCGATGCATCAGCGAAAATCATGACATTGCGGAGACTCTATCCTACAGCATTTACTCAAGGTAACTTTGATCTGAATATTGGATACCCTGACTGGTCTGCCGGAAGACGTATTGCACTGACTCATTCCGATTTAAATATGGTAGTTCTTGGAAATTTTGATCCGACAATGACTATTACCGCCCTCCCTAATTTTCAAAACTCCGGAACCTGGTATAATTTATTGACAGGTGAAGAATTGAGCGTAAGTAATACCCACATGACAATCAGTATGCAACCGGGAGCCTTACTCATTTATACCGACCGAAAGGTAAATTTACCAAGCGGATTGAATAAAACAGTTTTTCAAAGTGACTGTAATTTGTATCCTACTATAACCAGAGGAAAAGTATATATTTCAACTTCTAGTACTTTAAAAAATGTACGAATTTACAATCTGCAAGGATTTCTGGTAAAAACTACAGCGAATGAAACTGAGATAGATCTGGCAAACATGATGAATGGACTTTATTTAATTGAAGTAAACACCATGCAAGGAAAAAGCATGTATAAGGTAATAAAAGAATAGATTCCTCTCTCAGCAAATAGAAAAGGCATAGCTTATTTTAAGCTATGCCTTTTCTATTCGTTTTTTTGCTCATAAACTGAACGGAAATATATGATGATTTTTAAAACTAAAAGAATAGATATTCTGACTTATATATTTCCCTACAATTTTAGAAACAAAAATAAAGAATCAAAAGTTGTCAAACCGTTTATATTTCATAAGGTAATTATCTCTAAACAAGTGGAACAAAGACAAAATCAGGATAATTTTGTTCCACAAGTTCATTTTCACTGATTTTTTCAACGTACCGAATAACCTGACGAGAATCGATTTTGACGGGAACCACCATTCTACCACCTACTTTTAATTTCAGAGCAAGTTTCTTGGGAACTGAGGCTTCTGCTGCCGCCGAAACTAAAATGCAATCAAATTTTCTTTTAGGTATTTCCTCCCATGAACCCTGAAAAAATTCTATGTTCTGGTAATTGTATTTATCCAGATTTCCTTTGCCATAAGTATAAACTTCAGGTACAATTTCCACTGCAAAAACCGAACCCTGCATTCCCACGGCTTTTGCTAAAATTCCAGTTGTCCAGCCCGATCCAAATCCAACATCAAGTACTTCATACCCCAACTTTGGCTGCAATAGTTCCAACATAAATGCTACAGTGTATGGTTGTGATATAGTTTGTCCAAAGCCAATTGAAAGTGGACTATTTTCATACGAGTATCCTTGATATTTTAAAGGTACAAAGTCACACCTATCATTTGTCAAAAAGGCATCAAACAATGTTGAAGTCTTTAAAACGGATATTCGTTTTAGATACTCCACCAATTCAATCATTTCACTTTTCATTATTTTATCAATTGCAATAAAACTATTATAAATGAATTTTAAATTTCTTGCAAATATAAATCGAAAAATTGCAATTTCAATGTCTGAAAAGAAATATCCCTATTAAATTTAAATAAATAACAAACCTTATATGACAGTTAAAGAAAAAAGGCTGCACAACATCAAGTCGTACAGCCTTTTATTAATCAAATAATTTTATATTTATTTTACAGCAACTTTTCTTGTTGCACCATCAACTTGTACAATGTACAAACCAGTATTCAATGATATAGAGGTAAATGTACCAACCATCTTTTCCGATTGAATACGACGACCCGTTATATCGAACAATGCTATGTTTGAGGTAACACCTTCTACTACGATTGAAGAATTGTTAGTGTAAATCACATTGGCAGCAGCTCTAACTTGAGAAATACCGTTCACAGATTGTTTCCATGCAACAACTGTTACATTAGTATTAACATCAGCAGGGAAACTAACAGCCGTATTTGGAATATCTGCTCCAAGAGCATCAACTGCATTAAAGCCCCAACTGTTATCTTTCTTGTTGTATAATTTATACTCAAAGCCCGGTGAATTACTAACACTAAAACTGAAAGTACCATCTAAGTTTTTTGTACAAGCAACAGCATTATCCATACTCCATCCCTGGAAGCTACCAACTGACCAAACAGCAAGAGTTCCTGCTGGAACAGTTATAGTTACAACAAAATTACCGACTTTGGTTGGATCAAAAATCTTTTTCCATTCTGTTACAACCGGATTAACTTCCGGATATTTATAATCACCGGTTGGAGTTTTTTGTTCAAATGTCCAATCCGGACCTGAACAGAAATGATAAGCTAATTTATTAGCATCAGCTGTAAAAATTGTTTTTTCAAAAATAATAGTACCATCAGGATTTGTTGATAATTTAGTCATTTTACAACTATCAACAGGAGCAGTAGGACCAGCCCAGTTATTGAATGTACCCACAATGTAGCATTGAATTGTTCCAACTGGTGTTAATACTTGAACAGTAACATTCAATGGCAATGCCGGAATGGTAGGATTATAAACTGTTGCCCATTTTGCTACTACATCTACTCCATTGGTACCAGTTGCAGTTTCCGTAGGGTTAACACCAAGAGGGTCAATATATACATTTGTACCAGTATAAACGCGATTTGCACGGATTTCATCACCATTTGCATGTTTTTCCACATAAGCCCAGTCATTACCTCCACTACAATATTTGTATTGAACATTTGCAGTAGTAACACCAGCAGCCCATGTTGCATCATCCATTGTAATTGTGTAGTGGGTAGCATCCACCATTGTCATTTTTTTATCGTTGTTATTCCAACTATTAAAGCTACCTACAATCCAACATTCATAAGTGGGAGTAGGTACCGTTACAGTAAAGACTACATTAGCAGCAGAAGCTAACTGTAATGCACCGAACATGCTCATAAGAGCAATTGCGAAAGTAAAAATTCTTTTCATAATAATAAATTTTTAAATGATTAAATTGAAAGATTATTTTAGTTATTTTTATTAAAGTGTCATAAACACACATTGTCAATGATACAGAAACAATATATGCTTTGATTTTGTTCAAGGGACTCTTTTATTTCTTATAAATTCGCCAGAAATTTTTCTTCTTCTAAAATTGTATCAAATTTAAGTATAAACAAATACATATAAGATACAAACTCATCATTGTGATTTTATATAGCAAAAATAGGGTATTGAAGTTTACTTACAATCATTATTTCCTATAATTATTAAAAAATTTTATGCAAACGTTTGCGATACATTTTTAATTATCTTAGATTCAACACTATGGGAACATTGATTGTATACAATATCCTAAAATATTATTTCAAACATACAACATTTAGAGCCTGAATATCAACGATATGAGATTCAAATAAACACAAAGAAACTATTGTTTGTATTTTAGTGACTTTAAACTTCAAAAACTGTTAGATGATGTTTATTTTTTCCATCTACAAGAAGCGATACTTTTAGAAGGAATTGTATAAACAAATGAATGCGATTCATCAGCTAAGGTAATCTTAATCGATTTATCAGTATCGTTTTGAAGTACAATACCATAAGTACCATCTTTGTTTAAAACAGCAGTGTAATATAATCCTGAAGTCTGAAAACCACTTGTAGCAATACGTATTGCACCTGGAGAAATTGCTTTGGATAAATGACCAATCACATAAAAGTGCGATTTTCTATCCAGGGTTGCATAATCTTTTGTATTTACATCGACTGCACCATAGCAAGTATTACAGCCACCCGGACGGTTTGGAGCACCTTTTTCGTCGAGCATAAAATTCCAGACAATAACAGATTTACTGAAATTATTGAGAGTTCCAATGCCTAATTCACGCATACTCCACATCAAATCACCATCAAAAGAGTAGTTCCAACTTCCGATTGACATTTCGGTGAAATAAAGATTTTTGGATGGAAAAGCAATATGAACATTCAACAATTCACTTTTATCACCTCCATAAGCATGATATGCAGCTCCATCAACATATTTTGCAACTTCGGGATCAGCATACATTTTTACGGGATAGCTCAATTGATCCGGAATATTGTCGTAATTATAGTTATGATCGAACACAATAATTTTTGTAGTTAAACCGGCTTCTGCAAATTTTGGCCCTAATGCATTTTTTACGAAGGCAGCTTGTTCTTGCCACGACATATAAAGTGATGCAGAGTTTCCTCTGTTCAATGGTTCGTTTTGAATTGTAATTGAATTAATATTAAATCCTTCTTTTTTCATTTCCTGAACAAATCTCACAAAATAGGTTGCATAGTCCTGATAATATATTGGATTAAGCTGACCACTTGTCCATGAATTATAGGGTTGCATGTCAGTCAGATTATTCACTTTCATCCAACGTGGACAAGTCCAGGGTGAAGCAAGAATTTTCACATTCGGATTTATTGCCAATATCTCTTTGAGTATAGGGAAAAGATCGCGTTTATCCAATGCATGAATGGTAAAATTTTCGATACCGGGAGTATCACAACAAGTATATTCATCCAACGAAAAATCGGAGCAACCGATAGAAATACGAATATAACTATAACCCATACCGGATACGGGATCGAAAGTTTCTTTGAGTAACTTAGTGCGATTCTCAACATTCATTTTCAATAAATTATAGCAAGTTGATCCTGTAATTGCTGCTCCAAAACCATCTATTTCCTGAAAAGTTTCAGAAGGTTTCATGGTGATGGTTGTTTCCACAGCCATATTGGGTTTAGTATTAAAATTCAAAGGTACACTTGTAAAGAGCATAGACTTGTTTGCTGTTGTAACATACACTTCCACGTCGCCTTTTACCGGAGTTACAATGGGTGAAATCAGTTCTTCAGCTTTACAGGATGAAAGTGAAGTACTCAAGAAAAATACTGTAGCAATAAATAAATTTAATTTTGTCATATTGTTAGGTTTCATAGAATTTTGTTCGGGGACAATTTATCCCCGAACAAAATTTATTTATGGGAGTTTTACTGCTTTAATTGTTTTATCATTCTGATTCAAAGTTATACGATAAACACCTTCAATCACAGCAGCAGATAACGTTTTCACATTTCCATTTCCATCTGCCGGACCTAAAAATGGCGCATCAACAGTATAGCCGTCCGCCCATTCTTCATGAGCTTTATCCCACCATCCACGTTTGAAGAAGTATTTAAAGTCAAGTGACCCGTATTTCGCAGTAACATCTGTATTAGGTGTATTTTTGCAATAGATTGTTGCCTGATAAATACCTGTAGAAACTAACCTACAAGGAATATAATCCAACGGACTATTCCAGTTCCAACTCGCGGTGGTCATATAAGGAGTCGAAGGCCGTCCGAAACCAGTTCCATCTAACCAAAGCACATCGGGATATATTGCTTCCGGCTGAGGTTCAATGTATAAATAGTTTGCAGTTGTCAGGAAATAAGCTTTGTAAAGCCCTGTTTTTCCTAAAAATTTTGCAGTATTAGGCCCTGTAACCTGGAAATAATCAGGCGAAATACTATTGGCAAGACTGGTGGTAATACCTGTAAATGTTACTTCAACATTTTCTCCAAAGTATACATTTCCACCACGGAAACCAGCAGGGTTGCCCAATGAAGATGGATTGGCAGGTAAATCAGCAGTCATGTCTAAGGTTGTAACCGGTTCGAGCAATTTGCCTCCAACTTTGGCTGAAAATTTAAGCGCATCGAATGTGAATTCTGAGATTCCAACCAAAGATGCATCTGTTATACTGAACGAATTACCGGTAACATCTATTAATCCAATTCCGTCACCAACTTTTCCCCAAACAAGTCCTGTATAATCCTCTTTATTAAAGGCTTTGACTTTTGATGCAATTCTGAAAGCCAGGGTTGTTCCAAATGTCAGACCCGATATATGATAAATAAGATTCACAGGATCGGTCAGAATCATTTTGACTCCTTTTCCACCATCGGGAACCATCCACAAATCTGTATAAACCGGTCGTTTGGCAGTAGTTGTACTTACGATCGAATCTTTTTCGACGCCACTTACATTTGTTGAAGTCAAATAAACTTTTACCGCTGCATTATCCGGTCTGTTTGCAACAAATGGTACACGGTAAGTTCTAAGTATACTCGATTGATTTCCTTTTGTTCTGATAGTCTCTGAAACAACGACATCGTTGTTTACAACTACTCTCACCACTAAAGTTGATAGCGGAGCCACATTATCTGAAACAGCCATTTTTATATGTATCGAATCACCATATGTAATCTGGCTTTCAGCAACAATTGCCGTATCGATCTTTGGTGTAGAAGTTGCGTATTTTACGACAACATCTTCATTGGTACAAGCCCAAAATCCGTATGAAACACTTATCAATAAGATGAACTTTAAAATATTTTTCATGATTTCTTATTTTGTTAATTGATAATTATTAATTGAATTAATATCCTGGATTTTGAGTCATCGACGGATTTTTATCAATTTGTGGTTGAGGTATAGGCATTAAAGTTTTATCTTCAGTCACTTCATTCATTGGCAAGCGACCAATATCTCTACTGTTAAGGGTATTCATCACTGAAAACACTTTTCCGGTGCGAACTAAATCGAACCAACGTTGACCTTCAAATGCCAATTCCAATCTCCTTTCGTCTAAGACTGCATCCTGCATTAATGGTTTTGATGCCACAGTTGCAGGTAGTAAATTTGGCAATTTAGCTCTCGTTCGTACAGTATTGACCAAAGTGGCAGCATCGTCCAGATTTCCTTGTTCTACCAATGCTTCAGCTTTTAACAATAAAATATCAGCCAGGCGCATTTTAATAACACTATGGAATTTTGAGCGATACTTATACATAAATGGATAACCTTTTGATGGATAATGATTACTCCAGATAACATCAGCATTTATGATGGTTTGTTTTTTCCGTTCCTTGTCGCCGGCTTTATCAAATGCTGCTGTCAAATCGCGTGAAGGTGTAAACCACTTTGCCCAATCGTATTTGCTAGTTGCGCTCGACAAATCTATCCCACACATCCAGGTTATCCAGTTTCCACCTCCAGAAAAGGTGATTTCAAAAATAGATTCTGAGGTATTTCTATTTTTCACATCCGTATTTGCAGCATTCATATCAAACAAATCGCCATAATTTGCTACGAGTGAAACATCTTTTTCGACTTCAGTGCAATACTGAACTACTTTTGCATAATCTCTCACTGGCTTTTCAGCATAAATTTTAGCCAAAAGGGCATTGGCAACAGTTTTTGAGAATTTGAATTTATTGGTATTATCGATTATAGGTGCTCCTCCAGGTTCTAATGCAGTATTCAAATCCTTGATTATCTGACGATAAATTGTAGATACTGAATCTTTTTTAGGATAATATAAGGGATACACTTCCACGATATTTGCAGACGTAATTGCCGGAGGTTCTACTAATATTAAAGGCACATCACCCCAAAGCCGTACCATATCAAAATAGATCATGGAACGTGAAATTAATGCTTCTGCTTTCCATTGTTTACGTTCAGCAGGCGTAAGGGTGACATCAGGCACTGAATCAATATTACAAATCACACTATTTGCAGCCGCAACTATACCAAAATAATTGTCCCAATCGCGATTGATATTTTTGTTATTGCCATCTTGTCTTTGCTGTTCTAACTGCGTTAATTCAAGATCTGTTGCACCACGATAGGAGTTGTCGGCATGTGTATCTGAGTATATTAAGTAATCCAGCACCCAAGATTCAATTTTGTTTGTCGATAATTGATTATACATATTATCGTATTGGGTTTTCATTTCAGCTTTTGTCTTAAATTTCACTGTTCCACCAGTGCTGTCCTTTCCACCTATATTGAGTTCACTAAAATCTGAAATTGGATTACGGTCCAATGAACAAGCACTTAACGAAAGGGCAATAGCTATAAAATAGCCCAATTTATTTCTGGTTTTCATATTTATAGTTATTAAAATTCAACATTAAATCCAATTACATAACTCTTAGATTGCGGATAGGTTCCATAATCAATACCTTGAACAGTAGCACTACCACCATATTGGCTTACTTCAGGGTCAAATCCTTTGTATTTTGTCAGGGTCAATAGGTTTTGTGCAGTTAAATAGGGTTGCAAACGAGTAATGTTCATTTTTTTCAACCACTTACCCGCAAAATTGTATGACAGAGTGAGTGTTTTTAACCGTAAATAACTACCATCTTCCACAAAGCGGGTTGACGTCAATAAGTTTTCTTTAGTAGCTACTGCTCTAGGCATATAGGTAACCATTCCGGGTCGTTCCCAGCGATCAAGAACTGCCACTGATTGATTTTTGGCATCATACATTCCTTCGGTTTCCATACGTGAAATATTGTAAATGTCATTTCCGTAAGAGCCTTGCAAGAATACATTCAGTGAAAATCCATGATATGAAAAGTTATTTGTGAACCCATAAGTAAATGTTGGGTTTGGATCGCCAATAATGGTACGCTCACTCAATGAAGGAATACCATCAGCATTCTTTGTTTCATATATTAAATTTCCAGTTTCGGGATTTACGCCTTTTGAAATATAACCATAGAAAACACCTAAGGGTTGACCCGGAATCATTAATACCACTTTTTCACCGGTAGATGACTCTGCGAAATAATATTTTTGTTGTAGATTAAGTTTCTCAACACGGTTTTTGTTAAATGAGATATTAAAGTCCGTTTCCCATGTAAAGTTTCCTGTAAAGTTTTTAGTATTTAAGGTGATTTCAATACCTTTATTACTCATTTCTCCCTCGTTTCGTGTCAAGCTTCCAACTGGTGCAGTTGAAGGCAATGGCACATCCATCAATAAATTTGTAGTATATTTATAGTAAGCATCTACAGTAAGATTTATGCGGCTTTTCAAAATAGATAAATCCAGCCCAATATTGGATTGAGTGGTTGTTTCCCAAGTCAAATCTGTATTTTTCATATTCGCGATAGACAAACTAGGAACTGCATCCGTGTAGAGACCACTTTTATCCCACCAAGCAAGTCTATTTATGTTATAGCGTTGCAAATAGGCATAATCACCAATTCCCGATTGATTACCAGTTTGTCCCCAACCACCTCTAAGTTTTAAATCGTCGACCCAATTAATTTCTTTCATAAAATTCTCTGATGAAATACGCCATGCAGCTGATGCAGAAGGGAAATAACCCCATTTATGATTTGGTGCAAGTTTAGAAGAACCATCAGCACGGAAATTGATCGTAATTAAATATTTACTATCATAATTGTAAGCCAAACGACCAAGATAAGACATGATAGCCCATTCAGAAGCTGACGTTCCACTGCCTTGTTCAATTTTATTGGCGGCATTTAAAGTCAGAATATCGGATGTACTAAAGTGAGAAGCTGACATATAGCTTTGATTCCATGTGGAGGATGTGTATGAAGTTCCACCCATTGCACTCAGGCTGTGTTTGCTAAAACTTTTATCGTAAGTCATAATATTGTCAAATACCATAATTGAACTCAAAGAGCGTTCATCCGAAGCTTGACCATAATTAGTTCGTCCCCAGGAAGTTTTGATAGGATCTAAAAAATTGGTTGAATTATAATAAACGCGATCAAGTGATATAGACGATTTTAATTTTAATGCAGGTGAAAATGTAATTTCACCACTTGTACTTCCGACAAATCGATTATTGTTGCTCTTGTTATTCTCCGAGCGTGACATATTTTCAACCGGATGTGTAACCTGAGCACCATAGAAATTATCATAATATTGTGTTGGAATAGCAGGATTCCATATCGGTGCATAAGTAGGTGTATTTATCACCGATAAAATTAAACCTGCACGATTAGCACCAGTTCCTGAAATAATTCCATTGTTGGTATAATCAGAATATGCTAAATTAGTATTCAGTTTGAACCACGAACGAATCTGATTTTCTAAATTTGCTCTTAAGTTATAGCGTTTGTAATAAGCTACTGGAATCACGCCGGATTCGTTTGTAAGACCACCCGAAACAAAATACTTCATTTTGTCTGTAGCGTTGGAAATGGATAATTGATAATCCTGAGTAACACCTGTTCTAAAAGTTTCTTTAAACCAGTCTGTCTGATCAGTCAATCCATCCGGCAAAGTAACTGCTCCAATCTCATCCATCAGGGTTTTATATTGAGCAGTATTTAGAGATTGTATATGCTTTACCACCTGTGTAACACCTGCATGTGCATTGAATGAAATTTTAGCAACACCTTTACTGCCTGATTTTGTGGAAATCAACACAACTCCATTTGATGCCCTCGAACCATAAATAGCAGCCGAAGAGGCATCTTTCAGTATTTGCATACTTTCGATGTCATTAGGCGACAAAAAATCAATTTCGTTCATTGGTACACCATCAACAACATATAATGGATCATTGCTTGCAGAAATTGAGGAATTTCCACGAATACGAACGACCATACCTGCACCGGGCTCACCATTTGGGCTTATTACAGTAACACCAGCAGCTTTACCCTGAATGGCCGCAGCAGCAGAAAGAATCGGTCTTTCAGCAATATCTTTTGTTGAAACTGTTGAAACCGCAGTAGTCAGGTCTTTTCTCTTTACACTACCATAACCTACCACTACAACTTCTTCTAGAAGTTTAGTGTCATCTGTTAAGACTACACGAAGATTTTTCGAAGAACCAATTGTAACTTCTTCTTTGTTCATTCCCAGATAACTAAATACAAGTACATCTTTACTGGCAGCTTCCAGTGTAAATTTACCATCTATATCTGTAATTGTACCAACGCTACTCCCTTTGACAATGACATTTGCACCAATAATTGGTTCGTTTTTGGAGTCAATAACCAGTCCGGTTATCGTCGTTTTTTGCGCTAACAAATTCAACGGCATTGCCATACAAAAAAGTATAGGTAACATACGCCGAAATAAACGTGTGCTGAAATGCAGTACGCGTAAGCTTACTCGATTTCTTTTTGTGTTTTTCATTGAATATTAAATTATTTGGTTTAATATGATTTTCAGGAATTAAAAAATGATTTTCACAGATATATGCTGTTTATTTTCTTGTGACTATTTATAAGTGACTTTTGACGATAATTTCTCTATTTTTATTTCAAATTCGCCAGGTTCAGTAATCCATTTATTGTCAATATTTACAAAAGCTAAGTCTTTTGCTGACAAAGTAAATGTTACAATTTTGGTTTCATCCGGCATTAAATTTATCTTTTTAAAACGGCGTAAACGCTTAACATCCGGAGAAATACTGGCATATAAATCGCTTGTAAATAACATAACCGTTTCTTTACCTTCTCGTTTTCCTGTATTGCGAACTTCTACACGAATCTGTAACGAATCTGTACTTGTAAATGTTTGTTTTGATAGCTTTAAATTTCGATATTCAAATATAGTATAACTTAACCCAAAACCAAACTCATATTGCGGGTTATAATCCGATTCATATTTGTAAGCCCCTTCTGATGGCTTTTGTTCTTCGGAGTATTTATGGTAATAATTTACAATGGAATTGGGATAAGCCGGATAGGTATAAGGCAATTTGCCTGACGGATTTATATCACCAAACAGAACATCAGCCAGAGCATCCCCACCATAGTTTCCTGGCAAGTAAATTTGTACAACAGCTTGCATTTGTGGTTCAATGGTACTGATACAACGTGGACGGCCTTCATTTAATATCAAAATAATCGGTTTACCTGTTTTGGCTATTTCTTTTGCCAACCGTATTTGCAATTCACTTAAATTTAAATCATTCAAATCACCCGGTTTTTCGGTGTATGTATTTTCACCCAGACACAAAATAACCGCATCTACTCCACGTGCAGCGCTTATAGCTTGGGCAAATTGATCTTCTTTTTCTTCATAATACTTACCACCTTCAATATAGCTTACTCCCGGAACGTAACGAACATTTTTCTCTCCAATTTCCTTTTGAATAGCTTCCAGAATTGTATTGTAATCGCCGGCAAACTGTTCAACTTTGTCGCCTTGCCACGAATAAGTCCAGCCACCATTAAGTGAGCGCATATTATTTGCATTCGGACCTACAACTAGGACTTTAGCAGTTTTGCTGAGTGGCAAAATAGCTTTTGTATTTTTCAATAAAGTAATAGCTTCTGCAGCGGCATTATATGCTAGTTTTTCATGGGCTTTAGATCCAAATTCAGGATAATCTGAAAGTTTAGTTACCGGCGTTTCCCATAATCTAAGTTTCATTTTCACTTTCAAGATCCGACGAACAGCATCATCAATCCGACTTTCTTTCACTTCGCCTTCTTTCACTAACGCAACTAAATCTTTTGAAAAACTCACGTAATCGTAAGGAACCATGGACATATCAATACCCGCATTGATAGCCAGTTTGATTGCTTCTTTATTTGTTTGGGCAATTTTATCGCGTTTTTGCAAATTGGTAATATCCATCCAGTCGGTAACTACAAAACCCTGGAATTTCAATTCTTCTTTCAATAATTTGGTAATAATATCGTGACTGGCATGTACAGAGACCCCATTTATTAAACCTGAATTTATCATAACCGTTTCCACACCAGCTTCAACGGCGGCTTTAAATGCCGGTAAATGATATTCGCGCAATACATTTTCGGGGACAAAAGCAGGTGTACGGTCTTTACCTGAAAACGGAACAGAATAACCAAGGAAGTGTTTCAAACAGGATGCCAATTTTGTTGGATTTCCAATGCTATCGGTTATGCCTTCATATCCTTTTATTACTTGTTCACCCATTACAGTGACAAGGTATGGATCTTCACCAAAACCTTCAAATTGACGTGAAAAACGAGGGTCTGCACCTAAATCGAGAACCGGCGAAAAATTCCAGGGAATACCGCAAGCTCTCGTTTCATAAGCACTCACCTTGGCCATATTATATGCTTGTTGAGGATCGAAGGTAGCTGCCAGTGTAATTTCTTGTGGAAACATAACGGCTCCAACGGTATAAGTTGAACCATGCATGGCATCTATACCATATATTACAGGGATTTTTAAACGGGTTTGTTGAGTAGCTGTTTTTTGGATTTGTCCGATAATGGCATTCCATTGTGCAGGTGGGAGAGCATAATTATTGGTCGTGTTGAGTATTGAACCTACATGGTATTCGACTAATGCTTTGTGTAAACGGATAGTATCGATGGCAAAAGGAATGTTACTTGCAAATACTTCTTTCCCATTTCCGATAGCATCCAAAGTAATTTGTGTCATTTGTCCTACTTTTTCTTCCAAGGTCATTTGAGACAACAAATCATCTACTTTGAGGTCAATTTCATTGGTGGTTTTATGACTGCAAGCAATCGTCAAAACAACGATAACGTACAATGCACACTTAATTAACCAACTGTTTTTCATTATATTAAATTTTTATTAAGGTTAAATTAAACTTATAGTGTCATAAACACAATATGTTTTACGCTGCAAATATATGTGGTATTTTTTTAATCACCAAATAAAAGTGTGTTTTTTTTACACTAAGTCAAAAAAATAACATTACTCGAAATTTATATTGTGTACAAATGACACTATAATTATAAAATATCATTTTTATTATTTACCTTTGCGGTATATTTTGATATGATTACATTATGATCAAGGAACCGACAACAGAGAATGACACAATTTTTGAAACCTTAGGGACTATTTCAGTGGATTGTGTAATTTTTGGATATGATGATAACAAACTAAAAGTTTTAGTTCGTCGTGAAACTGTGCCTTTCGATGGAAAAATTTATTTAGAATGGAAATTTCCGGGTAATCATGTTAGACGTACAGAAAACATTGACGCTACAGCCTCGCGAATACTCAAAGAGCAAACAGGACTTGAGAATATCTTCGTAAAACAATTTATGGTGTTTAGTGATCCTAATCGCTTGAAACGAAGAGAACGGGATTATGAATGGGTTAAACCACGTTTAAGTGATGAACGGGTAATTACTGTTGGATTTTATTCACTTATTAATGTTAGCGATGTCGATAATAGCACTATAATTGAAGATGCAAAATGGGCAGATGCCTATGAAATTAAGGAATTAATGTTCGACCATAACGAAATTTTTGACGAAGCATTCAAAAAATTACGGTACGACTTACTCCATGAGCCTTTGGTATTTGAATTATTGCCTGAAAAGTTTACGCTCACACAAATGCAAAAACTTTACGAAGCCATCTTTAATACTACCTACGATAAACGAAATTATCGCCGAAAAGTAAATAAAATGGCTTACTTATTTCCACTCGACGAAATACAATCTGGTGTTTCACATAAACCTGCCCGCTTGTATAGCTTTGATCGAGACATATACGAAAAAACACGCACTGAACGATTTGATTTTCGAATGTGATATTCAGTGATAAGGAGTAAAAGTTAAGAAATGAGAAAGCAATAAATTATATCATTATTGCTGAAATATTTGAAATAGCAAAAAGTTAGAAATATAAACTTTCAAACTTTTCGAACGAGAATCTATTGTTTAATAAACTTTCCATAAAGTAATCCGTTTCCACCCTCCAATTTTGTCAGATATACACCTTTTGCTAATCCGGAAATATCTAAATTTGTTTCTATATCAGGTGAAATTGCTTTATTCAATGCAGTTTTTCCATCGAGTGTTATAAAACTGATAGACTTACATTTTCCTTCTAGTTGCTGATGTTTTAAAGTGACGAATGTGTGTCCGGGATTTGGTGATATATTAATCCGATTCGATTGAATTTCTGAAATTGCATTAGGAAGAGAATTCCACACAAAAGTGACTGCCGAGGAACCGGCAAGTGCATATACAAAAGTTTGAGCATTCCATATAATTTTAATAGTTTGACTGGTGCTGCTACTATTGTAGGCAAGTACAGCAATTGTTCCATCCGGATTTTTAAAAGCAGTTGCAACCAGATTACTACTTGAACTTGTACTCCCAATCCTAACAGCTCCCGACTTAACAAACTTAGAAATTTGGCCAATTATATAATAGGATACATTGCGTGTATAACTACTGCTATTATTAATAGTTATTGCACCGAGACAGGTAGTACATCCTCCAGATGTATGAGGTCCAATACTTGCATTGTTGGCTAAATTCCATTCAATAACAGTTTTTGCCCAATTATTTGCCGAGCCGATTACCACATTTTGTAAATGCCAGCCTAAATCACCTGAAAAACTACCATTTGAAGCTGTATATTGTTCAGTAAAGTAAACGTTTTTATTGGTAGCATTTCTAACTGTCGTCATGACAGATATATTTCCGGCATATAAGTGAAAAGCTGCACCATCAACATAACTACTATTATTGCAAACATCAATAGGATAAGCGGTATTGTCACAATTATGATCGAAAGCAATAATCTTTACTGATGAATAACCCGCGTTTGCCATAGCACCTCCCAGGTTATTATTAATAAAGTTCTTTTGCTCAGTTGAAGTCATCGTCATACTGGGCTCATTATTCGGATTTTCAGGTTCATTTTGAGGTGTAATAGCCCAAATATTGATTCCTTGACTTTTCATGGTATCAATATATTTCACAAAATAATTGGCATATGCGGCATAATAATTCGGCAAAAGAGAACCACCAATCCATGCACTGTTTGATTTCATCCATCGAGGTGCTGACCAGGGAGTGGCCAATATCTTAATATCCGGATTTATAAGCAATGCTTTTTTCAGGATAGGTATCAGATAAGTTAAGTCAGGTCCTGCAAGATTGAAATTTGTCATATTCACATCTCCTGATGTTTCATTATAACTATAATCGGATGAACTCAGATCGGAAGCTCCTATACTAATTCGGAGAACCGAAATTCCTAATCCTGTAGATTTATCGAATAATTCATTGAGTAACAATGTTTGCTGCGCAGTTGACAAAGTACTGATAACTTCGGCACTTCCCTCAGTCATACAAAATCCAAATCCATCCATTGTCTGGTAACTTATGTTTGAATCAATGGCGATGATAGCACTTGCAGGGCTAATGTTTGGACCAAAACTCAAAGTGCTTTGTTGCAGCAAAAGTTTACTTTTATCGTCGGTAGTCAACCAAGGTGTCACTACCTGACAAGTAACCGTTGTTAAGGTCGATATCAGAAAACCCAGCAAAACTATTTTCTTGTTTATTTTCAGTGAATTCATTATTGATTCTTTTATAATTACGATTTTGAATTTTAATTTGACAAATATATACTGGATTTTTAATACTACCAAATAATAATAATGTGTATATTTTACACTAAGCTATAAAATGAATTAGAAAAAAAATGCCAAAAGTCTATTATCATTAGACCTTTGACATAATACAGAAAAACAATTTAAACCATTCTTCAATTTGATAACAGAATTACTCATTTCTTATATCGACAATTTGTCAATTTTCTTAATCGTATTACTTAATTTAATAATAAAAATATAAACGATAGGAATTAGTGATAAAGCATTTGCCCAAATCAGCGGCATATCATTCAGCATGATACCATAAACCAACCACAATGAAATAGCGACTACCACAATGCAATACATAATCAAAGAAATACTTTGAGTATCGCGAGTACGAAAAACCTTGATGGCCTGAGGGAACTGATTCAAAACTGATAAGAGAGAGGCTAAGAAACCAACTATTGCTAATGTAGACATACTATAATTATTTAGATTGAAATATTTAGGTTGCAAAAATACAAAAGAAAATGGAAAATCAACTACTAATTTTTTGTTGACATAAAACAAACAATACCTGATACATGAACTTATGGAACCCGAACAAGTGAGAAGAATTAATATATAAAGTGAAAAGGAGAAATTTGAATAATAATAAGTTCAGAACTGATATTGCATCTCAATAAAAACAAAACTAAAAACCTCTCTAACATAGGATGATTTAGAGAGGTTCATTAAAAAGTAACAGTAGCTATAAGTGATTAAAGAATTTTCGGATTCGTTCCAAGTATTGTTGATCGAAATAAAGCAAGAACCGGGATAATTTCAAGACGCCCCAACCACATTTGGATAATATATGTAATTTCAACAACCGGATGCATCGATGGATTGGTTATCCCGACAGTAAGAGCAGAAGTTGATTGAGCAGCAGTTGATTCAAATAACGCGTCAATAAAAGAATAATTTGCAGGGAGAAAGAAGGTAGTTATAAAAGTACTTCCTAATAGAATAAGAAAAAAGATAATTACATAGATAGAAGCAGAAGCCAATTGTGCATTTGCCTCATCGGGCAACATAACTTTTCCATCGAATTTCAAAGTTTTAATTGTATTTTGAGAGAAAAATTCTTTCTTTATTTGCCAACGAATTCCTTTTTGAATTAATGCAGCCCTGTAAATTTTTATTCCTCCCACTGTTCCACCCCAGGCACCTCCGATAAACATAGCTGCAAAGATAATAAATAGTAATGAACGCTCGTCCCAGAATTGAATATTGGATATATGCCAACCGGTAGTAGACATAGCACTTATGAAATGGAATATCCCTTCACGTAAAGGATGAGCTGCAACATTCGAGTGCAATAGCAACAAGGTCAAAATGAGACTTCCTAAAGAAAAACATATTAATAACGAACGTGTTTGTACGTCTTTCCATATTTCACTAAATTTACCTTTGAAAATAATCCTATAATAAAAAGGCAAGGAAAATGATCCCAAAATCATAGGCAATAAATAAAGATAATCCATTGCTGCCGAATGATAACCTGCTATATTATCGTCCAACGTACTAAAACCACCCGATGAAAGTCCAGACATAGCATGATTGATTGAATCAAAAATATTGTCGGCCAATGGGTAATCCGGCAAAATAAGGTAGGTGCCAATAATAAGATAAGCAATAACAAAAACCGTAATAATAACATACGATTTCCAGATTCCTTTAGTAGTATCCTTAACTTTATTTCGTAAATTTATACCTGTAGATTCAGATTGGTAAAGTAATCTCACACTGCGACCAGAATCATGCTTAAATAGAGCCAGTACCAATACAATAAATCCGGCACCACCTATCCATTGAGCAAAAGAACGATAAAAAAGTATCGCTTTACCAACCGATGGTTCATGTACAGTCATTGTAAGACCGGTTGTGGTATAAGCACTCATACTTTCGAAAAAACAATGAAGGGGATTCTGAAAATATATTAAGCTGGAGGTATAATTGGCTCCCTTTGGAACAAATTGTTGTATAACTTCGGGTGGCGTTATATTTGCAATAAATAAAAAGGGTAAACTTCCCATCACCGTGAGCATTAACCAACTTAAAGCTGCAATAATATAGCCCTGTTTGAATTGGGGCTCTACTGCGTCAATATAAAGTGAATAGAGACTGATTCCTAAGGCATAAGTTATGATTGCGGACACTAGAAATCCAAGGAAAGAATAGAATTCATTGTAAACAAGTGCTACAATACCAGGAATTATCAATATAAATGCCATCAAGGCCATCAGATTTCCGATTTCTTTCAGAACTATTTGATATGTTTTATTTTTCATACTCTTATATATTGATACAGAAAAAACAAGAAATTTGGAGAATGAAGTAAGTTTTAAAGTCTTACCACAATGCAAAATAATGATTAAAGCTAAAAGTGATAAGAGAAAATTATCTGACAAATAAAGAAACGACTAATTGATAGTCGTTTCTTTATTGATTTATTATACAATTATTTTTTTCTCAATTGTTCCAATGCACGTTTCACAGTTTTATCATCCTTGTAAAGTAAAGGATAGAAACCTGCATCACCCAATGAATTCCTTGAAATGTATGCTTTGAGTTGTGTAAGTATAATTTTTTTGGATATATTAATTTCTTTCCAATTGGCCACAACGCCTTTAGTGGTAGTAAAAAGTGCAAAATCAGCTAATAAATTTTGTTGATCCAGATACTTTCCCATAAGCTGCCAGGTTTTAATTCCCTTAAGATTAGAGCGGTTACGGTCGGTATATTGGAAAGCATATTGATACAGATAACCGTAATTAATCACTTTATTCAAATAGGGTGTATACTCCGACGTATCGCGGGGTACAAATATATCGGGCATAATACCGCCGCCACCATAGACTGTACGACCCCCGATTGTTTTATATTTAATTGTGTCGACCATATGAATGCTATCTTTCGAATCGAACTCACCATGATGATAGCGATTCATAATATCCATTTCATAAGCTTCTGCTTTGCCCTTTTCATAATGCTTTTGTATGCTACGCCCTGATGGTGTATAATAACGTGCCACTGTGAGGCGTACGGCAGAACCATCTGATAATTTAAGTTGCTGTTGTACCAAGCCTTTCCCAAACGATCGGCGACCAATGATTAAACCTCTGTCATTATCCTGAATGGCACCGGAGAATATTTCACTAGCCGAAGCTGAAAATTCATCTATCAGCACCACAATAGGTAAGTCTATACAACTTCCTTTACCATCCGATTTGGCTTCGGAACGGGGATATGCTTTACCTTTTGAATAAACAATCATGCGTCCTGCCGGTAAAAATTCATTCACCATATTAACAGCTTGTTCCATGAAACCACCTGGGTTTTCGCGTAAATCGATAATATATTTTTTTGCACCATGGTTGCGTAAACTGGCAATAGCATTTAGGAACTCGGTATAGGTTGTAGCACCAAACTTATTTACTTTGATAAAACCGACTCCGGGCTCAATCATATAAGCAATATCAACAGTATTTACAGGAATTTCACCTCGGGTAACAGAATAATTCAGAATTTCGCGTGTACCATGTCTACGTACGCCGAGTTTCACTTTGGTCTTGTCTGGTCCACGAAGTTTCTTCATTACTTTTTCATTGGTGATTTTTTTACCCACAAAAACGGTATCATTTACCTTTACAATGCGATCACCGGCAAGTAAACCAACCTTTTCGGAAGGACCTCCACTAATCACAGAAACTATCATCACAGTATCGTTTTGAATATTAAATTGTACGCCAATTCCGCTGAAACTACCTTCCAGTTCGCTATTCACATTTTCCAAATCGGAAGCAGGAATATAAACCGAATGTGGATCGAGTTTGGAAACCAAATCTGTCATCAATTCCTCGTTCGTCTCTTTCATATCCACAGTATCGACATATTGCGAATTGATTATGGATAATAACTCATCAACCTTGTTGTGTATACCCGAACGAGAAAATATACCCGACAACCCGGAAACATTGGATCGACTAGAAAGCAAATTTCCTAAAAATAAACCACTTATTATGGAAAGAAACACAATTATAACCAACAACAAATTCTTTTTATTCATCTTTTTAAAGTCTAATGTCTATAGCCAAAAGCCTAATGACTTGTATTAATATTAAGTTAGGTATTTAAAGTAAGGAAGTTAACAAGGGGTAGACTTGTGAATGAGTTAACAAAACAAGAGCCCTAAATGCTAAATCAAAAACTTTTCAAACTCTTCGAATGCAAAACCCTGAATTCAAAATCCGAAACTTTTATTCTATGGGTTCCAGAAATGCTACTTCAATCTTCGCACGCTCGAGCAATTCTACTCCATCCATAATGCGGTATTTCTCGCCATAAACGACACGTTTTATACCTGACTGCACTATTAATTTTGCACATTCTATACAAGGTGAGGCAGTTACGTACAAAGTTGCATTATCACTGCTATTGTGCGAACGGGCTACCTTACTGATAGCATTTGCTTCGGCATGTAAAACATAAGGTTTTGACACATTGTTTTCATCTTCACATTTATTTTCAAATCCTGAAGGTGTACCATTGTATCCATCCGAAATAATCATCTTGTTTTTTACTAGCAACGCTCCTACTTTTCGTCGTTCACAGTAAGAGTTTTCGGCCCAAATACGAGCCATGCGCATATATCGTTGATCTAATAATAGTTGTTTATCGTTCATTTTGGTTTGGTTAATTAGTCGAAAAGTTAATCGATCGATTAGGATGATTGAGTTGGGTTAGTTAATTGTGTTATTATACTTATTAACAACTACTTGCTCTTCAAAAGTTCGTTGGCAAATTCTATCAGGTTCACGCCGGAAAAATTTCCGGATGTCATCAATAGCAATACCGTATTATCATAATTCAGTTCACGAAGTTTTTGTTGCAAGGCATTTGAGTCGGTATAAACAGTCAGGTTACTGCCACCAAAAGCCTTTTTTACTTGTTCCGGCTGAATTTCCTTTAAGTGTTTGTGTTGAATCACCTCAGGATTAAAGTAAACAAAAGCTACATCTGCTTCGGCCATACAAGCGGCATATTGTGGAAGAAAATCTTCAGTCAGACTGCTAAATGTATGCAACTCCATACAAGCCACCAATTTTCGGTCGGGATATTGGTGTTTCACCGCCTTTACAGTTGCTCTCAGTTTGGAAGGTGAATGTGCAAAATCTTTATATGCAACCGAAGTAGTAGTTTCTGCTATTTTTTGCAGGCGATTGGAAGCACCGGGAAAATCAGAAATAACGGAATAGAATTGTTCATCGGTCACGCCAATCTGACGACAAGCTAAACGGGCTGCATTCATATTCTGTAAATTATGTTCCCCAAAAATTTTCAACTGCACATCGCCTTTTTTGGTTTTCAGGAAAGTAATGCCGTCAATGATTTCATATTCTGGCGTATTATAAGGAAAAGGAACGATATCACGACGTAGATGTTTTGCAATTTCATTCAGATTTTCATCGCCATCGAAGTAAATCAACCGGCCTTGTACTTCCATCAATTCGGTAAACTTTTTGAATTGCTCTACATAGTTTTCGAAAGTCGGAAAAACATTTATATGATCCCAGGCAATACCAGTAAGTACTGCAATATGTGGTTTATATATATGGAATTTGGGACGACGATCTATTGGTGAAGTAAGATATTCATCTCCTTCAAATACGGCAATACGTGATTCGTAAGATAGTTTTACCATATTATCGAAACCTTCAATTTGAGCCCCAACCATATAATCGGCATCAATCCTGAGTTGTTTCAACACAAACAATATCATGGCCGTAGTTGTTGTTTTTCCATGACTTCCACCAATAACAATACGTGTTTTGCTGCGGGTTTGTTGGAATAAATATTCCGGGAAAGAAAAGATTTTCAATCCTAATTCCTTGGCACGAATCAGTTCCGGATTGTCTTCGGTGGCGTGCATTCCCAGAATTACGGCATGTAATCCTTTATGAATGCGATCTGGAAACCAGCCCAACTTTTCAGGTAAAAGTTTGTGTTCTTTAAGCCTACTTAACGAGGGTTCAAAAATCTCATCATCAGAACCGGTTACTTGAAAATTTGCTTTTTTGCTGATAGCAATGGCTAAGTTGTGCATGGCAGCTCCACCTATGGCTATGAAATGAACTCGTTGCATACAGTTGGCAAGATGAATGTTTTTACTTATTTTTGTCCAAAAATTTATAAAACGCAAATGTACTAAAAAGTTTGCCAAGTCTATAAAGTTTGAATGCTCAAAATTAATATAGTAAGAAAGTTTGTAAAGCCTTAATGTTTGTAAAGTTTAAGGCATATAACAATCAATCAACTTATTCAAATAAATTAACTCAATCAACATACTCAACCAATATGAAAATACATAAAATAGAAGCCGGAACATTTCAGGTAGATGGTGGTGCCGCTTTCGGTGTTGTTCCTAAACGTGTCTGGCAAAAACGGTATCCATGTAACCAAGATAATTTCTGTAGATTTACAATGCGTTGTTTATTAATAGATACAGGTGAGAAACGGATACTAATTGATACCGGTACCGGCGATAAACAATTGGAATATTTAAAATACTATGATTTCGTGGGTGTTATCAACTTCGAAGCGGAACTGAATAAAATCGGTTATCACTGTTCGGATATAACCGATGTGATTCTCACTCATTTGCACTTCGATCATTGCGGAGGATGTACTTATTATAATAAAGACAAAACGAAAACCGAACTCACTTTCCCCAACGCAACACATTGGGTAGGTGAAACACAATGGAATAACTTTCTGAAGCCAAACCTGCGTGAAGGAGATTCGTATTTTCCCGAAAACATGTTACCGGTACAGGAAGCCGGAAAACTTCGACTTATAAGTGAAAATCAATGGCTCTGTCCCGAGGTAGAATTGAGACTTTTCAATGGACACACTGTTGGTCAATTAGTCAGCTACATTCATTCTGAGGATAAAACTTTTGTGTATGTGGGCGATGTGATTCCAATAGTTGCTTGCCTTCCTGTGTCCTGGATTTCGGCTTATGACACCTATCCTATCACAGCTATGGAAGAAAAAAAAGTGTTACTTGACGAGGCAGTAGAAATGCATCAGATACTTTTGTTTGAACACGATGCTTATACAGAATGCTGCACGGTGAAGGAAGTTTATGGAAAATATCGGGTTGAAGAAAGCTTTCCACTTTAATTCAAAATGCACAATTCATAATTTATATTTATGAATTGTGCATTTTGAATTATGAATTAATTTTAAACGGCAAAATATGCTTCCAATTCCTTCAGTGTATCAGTATTGGTTTGCAGGTCTTTCACAATAAGTCCTTTCTCGAGAACTACAATCCGGTTGCAGACTTCTGTAACATGGTTTAAATCGTGACTGGAAATCAACATAGTCATATTTAAGCGAACTTGTAAATCGGTGAGGAAACGTTTCAACCTAATTTGCGAGGATGGGTCAAGCGCGGTGAACGGTTCGTCCAGAATCAGTATTTTCGGATCACCGATTAATGCAGCAGCAATGCCAATTTTTTTTTGATTTCCTTTGGAAAAGTCTCGAATCAATTTTTTAGAACCGAGTACTTCATCATTGAAAAAATCTTTCATTGTTTCCAAAAAGTCGGTTATATCGCCATCGGTTTTATGATACAACTTTCCTACAAAACTAAAGTATTCTTCAGGTGTTAAAAAATCTATCAGAAAGCCTTCATCCAGAAATGAACCTGTAGATTTCTTCCACTCATCATTTCGCATCACTTTCTGATCGGCTATCAGGACTTCACCTTCAACAGGTTCAATTAAATCGAGAATTAAACGGAAAAATGTTGTTTTTCCTGCACCATTATTTCCTACTAATCCAAAACTTTCACCTTGTGGTATATTTAAAGTAGAAATATTTAACACGGTAATCCCGTTGTAAGCTTTTTGTAAATTGGTTACTTTAATCATAACTATGTTGTTTTGGTTATTAGTTAATTTGTTGAATAAATTAATTGGATGATTGGTTAATTAATTGATTGGTTAATTAGTTCTTATGGTATTTTTCCATTCTTTTATTCTTTTATTCTTTTATTAAAAAATCATTCTCCTTCCCTAAATCCTTCAACCAACTTGTATTTCCTCCTATTGAACTGATTCACACAAATAGTAATCAATGATTTACGAAATAAAATACCTGCCAAACCCAGTAAAGTAAGTGTCCATAAGGCAACAGTGATAGATGCAAAGGTTGATAAAACACCCACTATTATCATGGGTATAAACATGATAGGAATCACAATCAGAAAACTTTTAAAAGTTGTTCCCTGATAATTCATGGCTGATGATTTGGATAAATCGATACGTTTAGTGTTATACGTTGACAAAAATAAAAGCAAAAACACGTTTACACCGACATTAAAGATAAATGCCGCCAAATGCATATACACGATTTTCATTCCAAAGAAAAAATAAGGCGTTGTAAGCACAAAACAAATAACATTAAATACGACCAACAAATAGTAGTTGGCATTCAAATATGTCTGAATCGGGATATTTTTTGTCATTAAACAGTCGAAATGAGTACTATCCCAACTTACAACCCATTGTCCGTACATAAACATCAGCAATCCGGTGATAAACATAGCCACGAAAAACAACATACCATTGCTATCAGCATAAACTTTTCGGGTATAAAAAAGTAAACCATAAAGCAAGAAAAAAGCAGACATATACAAAATACTTTTTGTGCGTTTATGCCTAAGTATCAACTTAATTTCTACTGAAATCAGATCTCCGACAATGCCGAACCGGTTTAGAAAAGACAAATTGGCATTATAAGTTTTATCGGTATTTAATTTTATATTAAAGCGCTCGGGATAGTAATTTTGAGAGAAAAACCATTTATTTAGCGAAAAAGCCAATCCTACAGCAAACAAAGGCAATATCAATCCCAGCGGTTTCAATACGATAAAGTCGAAAAGTAAACGTGATAAGTTGAAAAGTGAAAAAACTTTGAAATACTCCAAGGCCACAATGCTTGCCAAAACTGCCAATACCAATAAAAAAGAGAATAAACTGGAACCGAATTTGCGTTTCAGAAATGCTGCCGTTAATGAATTAAACCAAACGATAAACACAAAACTCAATACAAATCGAAAAGCCGCTGTAGCACTATAATACCCCACTACCGACTGTACTGCAAAAGGAACGACAACCAGTAACAAAAAATAATTCACTGGGCTTACCAAGGGCTTCAGCAACAAGAAATTAATCAGGGAAGAACGTTTTATGGGTAATACCTGATAAGGCGGTAAGTTGATAGTATTCAACTGTTGCATAAAAAAACGTATCGATAACCCAAAAAGTAAAATATACAACATGGCACCATTGAATAATTCCATCGGATTGAATTTATCGTGGGCTTTTTCGAGTATTTCGTCCAACGAAAAACCAAGAAACAACAGAATGGCAGCCATATACAAACCAAAAAAGCCCAGCAGAATATTTACTGCCAGATTTTTATAGAAACCTTGCGCCCTAAAGCTCTTTTTCCACTCTTGAGTTACTAAATTCAGAATTAGCATTTGGTTGATTGGTTAATTAGTTGATTAGTTATCCCGATAGCTATCGGGAGGTTGATTGGTTTGCTACTACAGACTACCTACTATAAACTACTGACTACAAACTATTTCTCTTCTTCCTTAAACCAACCCGCATACATAGCATATTGATGTGCTATTTTCCGGTTGATTTCGTTGGTTTGTTCGGGTTCCACATTTTTCACGAATTTAGCCGGAACGCCTGCCCATAGTGTAAATGGCGGAATTTTCGTATTACTCAACACCAAAGCTCCGGCAGCTACAATTGCCCCCTCGCCTACTTCGGCATAATCGAGCAAAGTAGCGCCCATACCTATCAATGCATAATTATCGATTTTGGCTCCATGAACCGTTACATTATGACCAATGGAAACATAGTCGCCAATTACAACTGTCGATTTTTCGTACAAAGTATGTAATACCGACCCATCCTGAATATTCGTATAATTACCTATCCTTATAGAGTTTACATCGCCGCGCAATACTGTATTAAACCACACGCTACAACCTTTCCCCAAAATCACGTCTCCCACAACGGTAGCATTCTCAGCCAAAAAACAATCTTCACCTATCTGCGGAGTGAATCCCCGCACCGATTTTATTAATGCCATATTTTTTCAAAAATTTAGCCACAAAGATACAAGTATTGTGAGAATATTGAGAAATTTTGTTGATTTATTTTTAATGAATAAGAAAAATAACTGGCTGACACGGCATTTTTCATTAAACAGTTAATGAAAAATTAGGAAATATAAAATAAAATGTTAAGTTTTGAAGCTAGAAATATAATATAAGACGTTTGATCAAATTAAACAATAAATTACAGTATGATTCAATTCACAAGCAATAAAAAAAAGACTACTTCTATCCGAAGCAGTCTTTTTATATAATTCAAATTCAAAAGATTAGTCTTTAAATTTCGCACTTAAGAACTCACGGTTTAAGCGGGCAATATGCGAAATAGAAATTGCTTTCGGACATTCGGCTTCGCAAGCTCCCGTGTTGGTACAGTTACCAAAACCAAGTTCATCCATTTTAGCAACCATCACTTTAGCACGATGAGCAGCTTCTACTTTTCCTTGTGGCAATAAAGCCAACTGGCTTACTTTAGCTGCAACGAACAACATAGCCGAACCGTTTTTACATGCAGCAGCACAAGCACCACAACCGATACATGAAGCTGCATCCATAGCTTCGTCGGCAAATACTTTCGAAATTGGAATAGCATTTCCGTCAGGAACACCACCTGTATTTACCGAAACGTAACCACCGGCCTGGATAATTTTGTCGAAAGCACCACGATCCACCATCAGATCCTTGATGATAGGAAATGCAGCCGAACGCCAGGGCTCAACAGTGATAGTCTGACCATCTTTGAAACGACGCATGTGAAGTTGACAAGTAGTAGTTTCGCCGTCAAGCCCGTGTGGATGACCGTTGATATACAAACTACACATGCCGCAAATCCCTTCACGACAATCGTGGTCAAATGCGATAGGTTCTTTGCGTGCTTTGATTAATTTTTCATTCAGAATGTCCAACATTTCCAGAAATGAACTATCAGTAGATACATTGTCCAATTTATAGGTTTCAAATTCACCTTTAACTTTCGGACCAGCTTGACGCCAAATTTTAAGCGTTACATTTATATTTTTTTCCATATAATTTTAAGTAAACGAGTAAACAAGTAAACGAGTTGACAGGGTAACTCAAGAAGGTTGCTTGCTCAAGATTATTTATTATTTACATTAATATCATTACTATTTGCATTTTGAACGTCAGCTAGTCCATTATTTTTTGATCGGATTAATGAAACAAGCATTTTTACTACTTCATTATTAATATCATTCAACTTATTAAAACTTTCATCAGTCAAGAAACCTAACTTATTAGAAAGTAAAAGTTGAGTTTCCAATTCAGAAGCTGAACCTAACGAAATATACAAGAAACGAATCAATTCTTTTTCTGAATTTCGCCCATGCCCTTCGGCTATGTTTGAAGGAATTGAAACGGCTGCTCTACGCATTTGCGACGATAAGCCAAATAATTCTTCTTTCGGAAATTGACCGGTTAATTTATATGTAAGTACAACCAAATTCATTGACTTTTTCCAAACATTCAAATCTTTATGTGTTGTCATAATCTTTATATGTATGAATTTATCATAAAATTGTGTACTCGTCAACTTGTTTACTCGTTAACTTATCTACTTCCTTTACGATTTATAATTACGTTGTTGACGGTGAATAAACTCGTATTCGAGTGGTTCTTTCAACAATACAGGATCGTTACTTTCGCCGTCGAATTTCCAGCACGAAACGAAAGAGAAATCTTCGTCATTACGTAGAGCTTCACCTTCGGGTGTTTGGTATTCTTCCCGGAAGTGACCACCACACGATTCTTCACGCATCAACGCGTCACGTGCCATCAATTCGCCAATTTCGATAAAATCAGCTAAACGAATTGCTTTTTCAAGTTCAACATTCAAATCGGCACTTACACCCGGCACATAAACCTTTGTCCAAAATTCATGGCGTACAGCTTTAATTTTCTCTAATGCAGTTTCCAGTCCTGCTTTGTTTCGTCCCATTCCTACGAAATCCCACATGATTAAACCAAGTTCACGGTGAATAGAATCAACAGTTTTATCGCCTTGAATTTTCATGATTTTTTCAATTTTCATGTGAATTGCTTTTTCAGCATCCGAAAATTCGGGCAAATCAGTACTCAGGCGAGGTACCTGAATCTGATCGGCCAAATAGTTTTGAATAGTATAAGGCAATACGAAATATCCGTCAGCCAAACCTTGCATCAATGCAGAAGCACCCAAGCGGTTAGCACCGTGATCTGAGAAGTTGGCTTCACCAATACAGAACAAACCTTTTACCGATGTTTGTAATTCGTAATCCACCCAAATACCACCCATGCAATAATGCATAGCCGGATAAATCATCATCGGCAAATTGTATGGATTTTCGTCCACAATTTTCTCGTACATTTGGAAAAGGTTACCGTAACGGGCACGAATCACATCTTCACTCAAACGATTAATAGCTTCGGAAAAATCAAGGTAAACAGCTAAACCAGTGTTTCCAACTCCAAAACCTGCATCGCAACGTTCTTTAGCAGCACGTGATGCCACGTCACGAGGAACCAGGTTACCGAAAGCAGGATAACGACGTTCCAAATAATAATCGCGATCTTCTTCTTTTAAATCAGTCGCTTTTAATTTTCCGGCACGAATAGCTTCAGCATCTTCTTTTTTCTTTGGAACCCATATACGACCGTCGTTACGAAGTGATTCGGACATCAACGTCAGTTTTGATTGATAATCGCCATGTACAGGAATACAAGTCGGGTGAATTTGAGCATAAGCCGGATTAGCGAAATAGGCTCCTTTTTTATAAATTTGAACCGCTGCCGATCCGTTTGAAGTCATTGCATTGGTAGAAAGGAAGAAAGTATTTCCGTAACCGCCTGAACCTACAACCACAGCATGTGCAAAGAAGCGTTCAATTTTACCTGACACCAGGTTACGTGCAATGATACCGCGGGCGCGGCCATCAATCACGACAACATCAAGCATTTCATAACGGGAATATAATTTCACAGCACCTTTTCCTACCTGACGACTCAAAGCAGAATACGCACCAAGTAATAATTGTTGTCCGGTTTGTCCTTTAGCATAGAATGTACGCGAAACCTGCGCACCACCGAACGAGCGGTTGTCGAGCAAGCCACCGTATTCGCGTGCAAAAGGAACACCTTGTGCCACACATTGGTCGATAATACCATTCGAAACTTCAGCCAGACGATATACGTTGGCTTCACGGGCGCGGTAGTCACCACCTTTGATGGTATCGTAGAAAAGACGGTAAACAGAGTCACCATCGTTTTGATAATTTTTTGCAGCATTTATACCTCCTTGTGCAGCTATCGAATGCGCACGACGTGGAGAATCCTGAATACAAAAGTTCAATACATTAAAGCCCATTTCAGCCATCGAAGCAGCAGCCGAAGCGCCGGCCAAACCGGTACCAACTACAATAATATCGAGACGACGTTTATTGGAAGGATTTACCAATTTTTGATGTGCTTTATAATTGCTCCATTTTTCTGCTAATGGTCCCTCAGGAATTCTAGCATCTATTTTAGTTGCTTCTACCGTAGTAGATTCTACTTTCTTTGCCATAATCTTAATTTACAATTTTATGAATTAGAGTTTACAATTTGCATCAAACACCATAGCCTAAAAGGTAATACACCGGAATTGACATAAACATCAATATTACTATAGTGGAAATAATGTTCGCTATTGCTTTTACACGTGGCAACCAGGTTTTATTGTTCAAACCCAATGATTGCAATGCGCTCCAAACACCATGAGTAAGGTGAAACCATAGAGCTGAAAGCCAAACGATATAAAGTGTACAATAGATCCAATTGCTAAACAAATCTTTTATATAAGCCGCACCATTTGCCGGATCAAATAGACCGGTATGAATACCAGTCAGTTCCGCAAATTGCATTTTGTACCAAAAGTTGTAAAAGTGCAATGCTAAAAAACCAAGTATAATAGTACCCAGTATCAACATGTTTTGTGAAGCCCAGTCAACACTTTTTTGGTTTTTGCTTACAGCATAGCCTTGAGCACCACGGGCACGTAAGTTCTGATATGACAGAAACAAAGCATATAAAATGTGCAGTACAAAACCTGTTGCCAAAACGCTTGTACCAACAATAGCGTACCAGTTAGCGCCCAAAAATGCACAGATAACATTATATCCTTCCGGTGAAATAATCACCACGATATTCATAATGCTGTGAAACAGCAAAAACAACACGAGAAAAGTTCCCGTGATACTCATAATAAGCTTTCGCCCAATAGAGGAATCAATTAACCACATAGATTTTTGTTTTAGTTTGAAATATATTTAGTAGTTTGTAAATTTAATCATTTGAAATGCAACAAATTATACTCATTTGCACTATTTTTATAAAGTTGCACAAAATTAGTGATTTGATTTCGATAATGCAAATCATTACGGAAAAAATTCCTTAATTCACGTAACGAACTCAATATAAGCCACTAATGTCTTATGCCACTACTTCGGCAATAAGTGCAGCTGATGATGCACTGATAATTCTTACATTTATTGTTTCACCAATTCGGCGTCCTTGACGCGGGAAAATGACCACCTTATTTTGAGAAGTGCGCCCAAAAAGATGTTCTTTCGAACGTTTAGAGAAACCCTCCACCAGAACTTCAAATGTTTTACCAATATCACGATGATTACTTACTTTTGTCATTTCTCTTTGTAGTGCAATAATTTCTGCTAACCGACGCAATTTTTCTTCTTCAGTAATATTATCTGGTAAATTTTTTGCAGCAAAAGTTCCCGGACGTTCGGAGTATTTAAACATAAAGGCCATATCGAAATCCACTTCGCGTAAAAGCGAAAGTGTGAGTTGATGATCTGCTTCCGTTTCGCCGTGAAAGCCACAAAACACATCCGTACTAATAGCCGCATCAGGCAAAATACGATGAATAGCCGCAATACGTTCCAAATACCATTCGCGTGTATATTTACGGTTCATTAGTTTTAAAACGGCATTACTTCCTGATTGCACTGGCAAATGAATAGAACGGCATAGGTTTGAATACAAGGCAATGGTTTCAAGTGTACGGTCACTCATATCTTTAGGATGCGAGGTTGAAAATCGGAAGCGAATCTCCGGGGCTGCTTCAGCAACCAAACGCAATAAATCAGGAAATTCAATAACTTCGCCGTCTTTTTCAACATGAAAGGAATTCACGTTTTGTCCTAACAAAGTTACTTCTTTGTAGTTTTTCGACTGTAAATCTTTAAGTTCGTTCAATATACTGTCGACATCACGACTTCGTTCCCTTCCACGAGTATATGGAACTATACAATACGAACAAAAATTATTACAACCCCGCATAATGGAAATAAAACCCGAAATAGTGTTACCAATACGCGAAGGTAATATTTCGTTATATGTTTCAGTAGTTGAAAGTTCGACATTAATGGCCTTACCTCCATGTTCCACAGTTCCAATAAGATTAGGAATATCCAGATATGCATCCGGTCCCACAACGATATTTACACCATAATCATTAATTAACTCATCTTTTACACGTTCGGCCATGCAGCCAACCACACCAATAATGAGTTTTTTATTTTTGCGCTTAAGTGTTTGAAAATATTTTAATCTATTTATTACTTTCTGTTCCGCATTATCGCGAATGGAGCAAGTATTTACAAAAATGGCATCGGCTTCGGTTATGTTTTCTGTGAGTTCAAAACCGTCCATTTGCATAATAGAAGCTACTACTTCACTATCGGCCACATTCATTTGACAGCCATAAGTCTCGATAAAGAGTTTTTTGTCGTTCAAAGTGGATTTAAAGTCCGTAGAAACGCCCGTTTGTTCGTTTGTTTTCATTATTTACAGCAAATTTTTATTCCGCACAAAGGTACATTATATAATTTAATTACGGAAAACTCATTTTAGCATTATTTAACGCTATAATTGTCCGATACACACAAACCTAATAATGAATAAATTATCACTAAATACAGACGTTTAAGACCTATTGCATGAAAAAAAAGATGAAAAAAATGCTGAAAACGTTTGGATGATTAAAAAATTATTCTCACTTTTGCAAAGTAAACAAACAGATAAATTTTTCATAGTTAAGGTTTAGGTTAAAATGTGCAATGGGTGGCTGTGAAGTTACCCATTGTTTTTTGTATATGGTCTGATAATTATATTATAAATACTATTTCAATTCAAAGGGAATATGTATTTTTGTAAGAGACTAAATACAGAAAAAGTATGGATAGTCTAAGCGATTATATTTACCTGATTATTATGACAATGGCTGGATTGAGTTGATTATTGAACAAACAAACAAACAAACACCTAATATGAATTCCACTCCGGCAGCTCCAAAGCGCTGTTGAGAAGATGTTTTGCGAAATCTTGTTCCCATTGAAGAGATTTAAGTAAAAAAACTCATTTTGCCAAAGGCTTAAACTTAAGAATCAGAGACATTTTATTAGAGATAAAATAAAAGAATGCTATTAAACACAAATCTATTGACTTGAAATAAAAAAAAAGCTAGTATATTTGCAACGTAATATAAAACAATACACAAAGAATTGGAGTTCCGGCGAATATTGTCGGAATTCTTTTTGTTATATACATCAAAAAAAAACCGTATAAGGAGACACAACTATGGCAACAAATTATATGACCGCCGAAGGTTACAAAAAATTGGTAGAGGAAGTGAATGAACTGGAGAGAATACAACGTCCTGCCATCTCGAAGCAAATTGGAGAAGCCCGCGACAAAGGCGACTTATCGGAAAATGCTGAATACGATGCTGCCAAGGAGGCACAAGGAATGCTTGAAATGAGAATTTCGAACCTGAAAGGTATGGTTAATTCGGCTCGTATAATTGACGAATCGAAAATAAATACAAAGGAAGTTCAAATACTGACTCGGGTTAAAATCAAAAATACCAAAACCGATCAGATCATGTCCTATATGATTGTATCCGAAAGTGAAGCCAACTTTAAAGAAGGTAAACTATCGGTAACAACTCCTATTGCCAAAGGATTACTTGGGAAAAAAGTAGGCCAAAAAGCAACGGTTACCGTTCCATCGGGTGTTATGGAATTTGAAGTATTGGAAATATCTCTATAGTTCTAAGTTAATTGGTTAATTAACCGGTTAACCAATCAAACAATTACCTATTGACTAATCAACTAATTAACCAGTCAACCAAATGACAATATTTAGTAGAATTATAGCCGGTGAAATCCCATGTTACAAAATTGCAGAAGATGAACGTTTCTTTGCATTTTTGGACATTAACCCAATGACGAAAGGTCATACGCTTATTATTCCAAAAATTGAAGAGGATTATATTTTCAACCTAGATGACAAGATTCTGGCTGACATGATGCTTTTTTCAAAAAAGCTGGCATTAGCTATCGAAAAAGCTGTGCCATGTGTACGCATTGGAGTAGCCGTTATCGGTTTGGAAGTACCTCATGCACATATACACTTGATTCCTATCAATAAAGAATCGGATATGAATTTCAAAAATCCAAAATTGAAACTCAATGCAGAGGAAATGAATGAAATAGCTGCAGCAATTCGTAAAAATCTGGAATAAAACACATCGCTAAAAATTAAAAGGCTACTAAAATCAGTTGATTTGCAGTAGCTTTTTATGATTATAAGCTCTCTTTAGTAAAAAACCACCGTGTGCAAAGGCTTACACGGTGGTTTTTAGGTTTTTAGATAGTCGGTGATTTTATAGACCCTATTCTTCTGAATTTTTATTTGTCAATAATTATCAGTTTTGTCCATCCAACGGGTTTGGCATTGTTCATTCTTACATCTACCAGATATAATCCCGGAATAAGTTTCAGATTGCCGAGTTTGTACATTTCCGTTGCTGCAGTGTGATTTCTGTAGTCCATGTAAACCAGCTGACCGATGTTGTTGTAAATCCGGATATTTAATGTTCCGGAAGTCGGTTCATTTACATACAGCATAATCTCATTGTACGAAGGATTCGGGTAAATGCTGATATTGTTGGTGTAACTAACTACAGAGCCCGAATGCGTTCTAATCAGAAAGATGGTTACCTCATCTGTCTGCGAATCGTCAACACCATCGTTTACCACTAGATTGAAAATTAATTGATTACCTGCTAAAGGAACGATAAATGTCGGTTTTGCGATATTCGCATTGCTCAGGGTTATGCCTTCAGTTGTAGTCCACTTATATGTGAGGGCATCATTTTCAGCATCGAAAGATTTAGATCCGTCCAACATCACCAAGTCACCTCCCGCACCGAACTGATCCGGTCCGGCATTAGCCACAGGAGCATTGTTTCCTCTCAATATCCACTGTGACAACGGTGACAACGAACCGGCCTTTCCGCTCAGGTACTTATTCAGGCTGGCAGTATTCACCGATAACGAGAATGTTCCACCCGAAGCTACACCTGTATTACCGAAATTACTTACTGCAAACTCAGAATTACTGTTTTTGGTTACAGTCAATGTACTTACATTTGTTTCCACACCATTTAACCGGCAAATCAGATTATTCTTCAATATACTTTCATTCAGTATTTTATCAGAGAAATCAAGTAAAACCGAAGAAGGATGCTTGCGCAGAGTACCTGTAGGAATACTGTTCCAGGTGGCAGATAACGGCATTTCGTCAATGTAAACCGGAAGTTCCGCCATTGAGGTATTACCCAGGGTATCAACGGTTTCGGCCTGCAGTTTCATGCTTCCGGAAGCCGGAATGTTTACCGGTAAAATTAGCGTACCGGTCGTGGCAGAAAATGTGTCGACAAGGAGCGTTGAAGCACCAAAACTATTATAATACAATCTGATACGGGATTTAGGTGCATTTACCTTCATCGATACTTCCACCTGATTAGTTGAAGTAACACCATCACTCGACGAATATCCAAGGTCAGGTGAAATCTTCATATCTGTAATCGTTGCTGGTGCATTTCTGTTGACTGTCCACGTTTTATCATGGAATCCGAAGGTTTTGTTGCCTGACAAATCGGTTATGTTGTCCATATTTATCTTCAGCACATAAACGCCTTCGTTATAGGTCAGCAACCTGAAATCGGTAATCAGATAGGTTGTGTCGTTCAGCATTCCAAAATTCAGTTGTGAAACCGGTTGTTGCAATCCATCCTTCCACAGTTCGACAACTGAAATTCCAAATCCGGTAATCGGCTCACTGAATGCCAATTGAGCAGAAGTAATATGCTGATTATCATAACCACCAACGTTTTTCAGAGTTATTTTATTCAGTACAGGTCCTTGTGTGTCAAGTTTCCAACTTACCTTCTGTTCTGCAAGACCGTAAACGCCGGTTTTGGATTTAATATTTGGTAAATCGACTGTCAGTTGATAGATACCATCAGCAGTCATTACACTATCGATATTCATGATTTTAAAGAGTTTACCTTCGGTATCCATTCGCGATATAGTTACCGGAGCCGAAACCACATTTCCATCTCTCGTCCAGATAAGACGGGCCGGAGTGAAAGTTGTTGTATCGACAGGCACTGTGAACCGCATCATTATATTGTCCGAAATGGTAGCGGTTGAGCCTCCATCAGCCGGTATTCCGATAAATTCACTCACCGCAGGTGAATTTGTAAACTGTGACCACGAAACCTGTTTCGATAATTCACCGGCTTCACCGGCCAGATTGGTAATACCCGTTGTTTGCACAGTGAGCACATAATATCCATCGGCTGTTGTAACGGATGACAAATTAAGGCTGAAAGTAACAGAATCTATCTGAGTAACGGTAACCGTATTATTCATCAAATTAGTACCTCCCTGGCATCGTAAAATCATATCTTCGTAAGTGAAGGATGATGCCTTTACAGGTTTTTCGAACACCACTCTGACTAATGTAACCTGCGAAGTGGAAACACTTGAAGGTACATTTTCAAATTTAAGCACTGTAGGTGGATCGACCTGTTTAGGGACAAATTTAATAGAATATTTTGTTAACTGTACAGAAGTAAACTCATCCACGAAATGAATTTTATGTTCGTAAACAGGTTCTTTTCCATCGGGCAATGTAACATGCGTCTGCCAAACATTTCTTGCCGGAAGTACTTTTCCATCGCTCTGACGCGTTACGTTTAAAATTTTGTAACGCCCGGCAGTAGGATCAGTTACCTTACCGTAATTCCAGCCAATCAATTTTGGCGAAACATCAAGTCCTATTTCGTAAGCAGGCGAAGATAGTGTTCCGGTAGTAGTAATTGAATTAACAGCACTTACCGGCAATACATTGCCACTTGACGTGTAAATTTCATCCGGAGTTTCATCGGCATCCTGGACTTCGTTTACCAAAAAGTCATGGATAGTATCTACATCGTTATAAACAGATATACTGCGAATTAACTCGTGCAATTTAGCACCGCTAATTAAACTCAAGTCGGGATTGCCATAACTGTCAGCGTGTACAACACGGGTTTCGTAGTTCACAAAATGTCCGAGCAGGTCGGCGGTAAACCACCACTGACCAATAGCCGTTGATTTTGAAGCGATATTTCCAAAATCAATATTGGTTAGCCCAAGCTGGCGTTCCTGACCATTTAGATTTGAACCAATCAGTGCCAGATGAATAGCCAACCCTTTCTGATTTTCGATTATTTCGGGTTGAGCCGATTCCACACGTACTTTGGTAGCTGTTCCATATCCGTTATTCTGAATCATCAAAGCCAGTTCAGCCGGAACAATAGGTTCTATCGCTTCAGTAAGCGGATCGTCAGCCAGAATATCACGCTGCATAAAGTAATGCAGAAACAAATCGGGACTCGGATTTACATCCAGCGAAATCGGGAAGAGCTGTTTGGTCACTTCCAGTCCGTTAAACGGATCGGTATAGGAAAATGAACCACCAAACGAATAAGTGGTCGGTACCGTTGGAGCAGCCCCCTTTTCTGGGATAAACAGGATGGAAGCACTACCCTTCAGTCCAGCTGCGAGCGAACCTGTTCCATCAATACCGGTAAGTACGCTTAGTGCTTTGGTATTAATCTGGAACAAATCGTTGCAGAGAACACCCTGCGAATTTTTCACTTCCAGATTGAGTTTGATATTGGTCATAGCATTTTGGTTATTACCGTTTACTATGGTTAAAGTACCTTCAAAAGCTTCACGTGTCATTACCAGTTTCTGAGAAATTTGCAGGATAATCGATGCACAAACTGATTTCTTTCCTGTTTCAGTTTGCTCTTTCAGAGTATTGTAAGCGGTATTTGCCATTTCACGAATATCGGTATATCCTCTTCCTATAGCATAAGCAAGAGCAGAATCTTCCTGTTGTACATACTTTTTCAATAAATTACTGTTGATAATATCCGGGAAATCGGCAGTAGGTTCTTGTATATTCTGAGTCCTGGCAACAAGCGTACTGTTCCACCTGAGCGAAAATGCTTCCACTTCAACGGGTAAGATATCCGTTCCGGACAAATTCTGTTTTATTTCAATAATATTGAGTGGTTGTATTTCCTTTTTAAATACTGTAAATGAATCAATTGTATTGATAAAATCAACAAAATTCACACGCGCGTAAAGTGAGTCTATTCCGGTAATCTCATTCATCCAATTGTGTTCGGCATCCATACTATGTCTTGCCCAGAGCAAATCCGTATATGCTTGTTTTATAATAGGAGGCATTAAGGGTTTTGGAGTCGTTTCATTTACCTGAGGAAGTCTTAATGGTTTGACTAATAATCGTGGGGGATCCTTGTAACAATTATATGCTGTTCCAAATAATCCGATCACACAGCCCCAGCCTGGTATAAATCCTAAACCGCATTGAGCGGCATCAACCAATGAAATTCCATCTTCATCGGTAAATGATTTAAGGCAGGCTACAACTCCCGATGCTACTCCAATTGGACCCGGGACGCAACCAAGTACAGCCAGCGTAAGTTCCATGGTACAATTGTCACATTCGAAAACATTGTTTACCGACACGGTAGAACTGTTGTTTGAAGGGACAACGTAAACATACCCTACACCACCGTTACCTAAAGTAGGACCGCCGCCAACTCCTGGACTGTAGCCTCCGGTAGCTGATCCGGTACAAACTCTACCCGTAAATCTAAACAGTAGAACACCCTCGTGCCATTTTTTATCAGGTCCGCAATAGAATCCGTGGCCTTCAATCACCACATCAGTACAGTTCAAATCCGAAGCGGTTGCTCTCTGCATTCCTTTGACCGGAATATACGAGGCTTTACGCTTCATAACCACCGGAACCTGAATAGATTGCTGTGCCAGTAAATCCATCTTTGTGAAATTGGTAACAAACTCATATTCCGGATCATTAGGGAAAGTAAGTGTAACATCAGTTGCTGTTATCAATCCTTTGTTGGTAAGTGTTACAAAAAACGGATATGTTTCATCATTTATCAGATGAGGCATACTGTCGGGCATTGACATGACAACCACAGGAGCAGGAACGTTAGTTTCGTACTTCATGATCAGATCCACTTTATATTCATCTTCCACTTCGGTACGTACAACCTCCCAGGTATAACTGATAGCCTGGAAACTAATGAAAATACTTTGCGACAGGGTTTTCCCTGCATCAATAATGATGTTGTTCCGGTAACCATCATGCTTTTCTGCTTCCACGGTCATTGTATAATATCCCTCGGGAATACTATCCATTTTAAAAATTCCACTGGAATCCGTATATCCATCCGCAACAACCACTCCGCTGTAAGGATGGCGAACAAGTATGTGAGCATTTTTTACATGAGGGGCTTCGGTTGTGTTGTAGGTATATTCATCCAGTACATCTATACTTAGACCACCTTTGGCATCGGAAACTGCTTCTAATTTATAAGGCATTGCAATTCCTTTTCCATGTTCACAGTTTATTGCTATTGAACCGTTTACAGGTGTGTTCAGCGCCAAGTCGGTATCAGTCAACTTCAACGTAACCGTTACACTTTCGGAGGGTTTAATATTGGTAATCGAATCGGAACTAACCAGACTCATAAAACTGACTGAAGGAGGCAGAATTCGAACAATTCCGCTTTCGCCGGCTCCCCGGTTGGTAAGCGTAAATTCCATGTATTTGGTTGTTCCTTTTGAAACCGTGGTATTAATACTTGTCGGACTAGTTTCGAGCGAAGCCTGCTGTTCTTGACAGAAATAATAGGCATCGTAACCGATACTTACGCCTTCATCGCAACTGATGATCAGGTTCAGTTTCTGATAATCGGTGGTTATACTGCGTTTAGTTCCAAGAATAGTATAATTGAGTGTGGCCGTGGCATTGGCAGGCAAAACTGCCAGGGGACTTGCCGTTAAAGTACAGCCATCAGGCAAGGCGGCAATTTTCAACTGGATGTTTTTCAGTTCAATATTGCTTGTGTTTTTTATCTGAAGCGTTCCATTGTAAGGGTCTCCCACTTTTGTAAGCCAGGTGATATAATCGCCTGAAGTACGTTTTATTCCCAGAATATCAAACGAATCCTGCACAGCGGTTAGCTCTTCGTCGGGATAACAGGCTCCGATATCAAAGTGTCCAGATTCGTCGGGCATTGGGGTAAACTGAACCGTGTAATTTCCGAGATTATCGGTAATTGCTGTCAGTTTTTTCCTTGTTCCGTTGCAAAGCAGATAAACATCAATATTCACATTTGATGCCGGTTGCTGATTTACCTTCGTTGCTTTACCATAGATATTTATCGGCTTGTTGGGCAATGTCTGTGTTAAATCTACTATGGCAGTTGCAGTGTATTCAGGAACGATTTTAAAGCTTATGGGATCGTAAGTATTGTTGGTATAAACCAGTTCGTTCACTGCATTATTCGGATTTGCTTGTACCAACAAGTTGTAACTACCTGTTTTGGACGGTAAAGTCAGTGAAATGTTGAACGGCACCGAATCGCCCATCAGAATCTGATTGGTGGTTGCAAAAGTCCCCAGCAACTGATCGCTGTTATCTACATAATTATCCTTCGATAAATAAAATCCAACTTTTGAACCCGTGGGCGCATTGAGATAACCCAGATTTAATAATCGACCGGTTACCTGAATTATTTCACTGGTCAAAGCAGTGGTTTTATTCACTTCCACATGATGAATTACAAAATCAGGTTTATTCAGATCGGTAACATATGCGTAGCAAAATCCCGATACAAATCCGGCTGCCTGCACAGTAATACTAACCGTCTGATTTCCATCTTCAATACCATCGTTGATCGTATTAATTGGAACTTCAACCGATTTTTGTCCGGCAGGAATAAGTACCGTTGACTGAACTTCAATTTCAGTCGGATCATTAAACATAATGGTTACATTCACGCTGCCGGAAGTTTCGGTATTTCGGGAAATAATCAGTTTTCCTGCATTAGTTTTTCCTTCAAAAAGTGATACGGGATTTACACTCGCGGTCAGGCAAGGTCCATCATTATCTGCAATAACCAAACTTTTAGTTATCACACCGCCATTGTCGGGAGACGAATTGCAACTGCAGGATTTTACCCATACCGAACCTGTGATTTCCACTTTCCGGTAGCCGTCCACTTCGGCATTATCCACCACCCCGATATTGAATTTCACTTCATTCGTTCCGTTCGGAATGGTTATGGAAGATGGTAAAATTAAAGTATTTGGAACCGAAGCAGTAAAATTGAGCGTGATACTTCCTTCACCTTTTATCCTTTTGATGGATGCATAAGTAGCGTACATTCCTGCAGCTTCGGGCACTGTATCAGCAGTCAGGGTGAATTCCAGTTCAGGCATATCATCATCGTTGATAGTGGCTGTTGCACTGCATGATGAATATCCTCCGGAACTTATGGTTATTGAAGCTGTACCGTTCAGTTCGGGAGAATTATCATTTATCACGTAAATAGGAACAATCACAACTGAGTCGTTTGCCGGAATAGTGGCTGCATTATTGAATATCCACTGATTGGGTTTATCTGTTGAAAGATAAATAGTTAGCGGAGAACCCGTTACCAGATTTCGTGTAATTCTCAATTTCAACGAGTCGCCCTCGTTTGCAACTGTTTTATTCAGCACAGCTTTCAGCACGGTGGCTTCGTTATCAAGTATTTGTATGATTGAAGTGTCGTTCCTGTATGAAGCTGCCATTACAACTATTTTTACATTCCTCGGTCCATCCACCACTGCATTATCGATTGCCGTAAGGTTAAATATCTCCGAAGACATATTCGCCGGAATGGTAACCGAAGCAGGAATGGTGATTTGTCCTGTCGGCGTGTTGGTGATGTCAACCGGAAGGGGCGTTGAATATTCACCGCTGCGGGTTATCACACATCTTACTTCGGATGTCGAACCTTCGGACAAAGAAGCGGTAGCGACATCAAGGAAAAGCATATCGACAGGTGTAACTGTGCCTGATGAAAAAGCCGTGTTGTTTGCATCTGTGCCGCTGTGTTCAATCAGTGTACCCGAAGGAATAAGAACCACCTCGATATTTGCAGCTCCCGAAAATCTCAGTACTTCCGGAATTTTAAACTTATAACTTCTGGCCTGAGTTTGTCCCACTGGTAAATCAACGCTGCTTGCCAGATAAGGACTTAATGCCACCCTTCTTCCATTTGGTGAAACAAGGGTTACTCTTTCGGACCATCCGCCCAGAGCATCCGCGTTGCCGATATTTTCAACCTTCCAGCTGATCTGCAACGAATCGCCGGGGGTAAAAGTTGGAACAGCAGCCTGAATATCTTTCACCTTTATATCGGGAAAAGGTTTAAGAGCCACTTTGACCGAGTCGGCAAACCGCCGCATATTGTTATCGTTAGATAATTCCGTCAGTTCGTTGTAAATATCAGTACTTGCAAACAGGTAATATTTCCCTGTATATTCAGCCGGCATGGTAATTACAAACGACTGAGTGTAAGTATCATTCACAGCCAATTGCCCTGAATTGTATTTTACCATCAGTTGTGTTTTTCCTCCGTTTGCCGCCGAATCAGTCGAAATATACACTGCATCCCTCCATTGCCCACTGACTGTAGGAGCTTGCCCGGTATTTTTCACTGTAAATGTAACGGTAAACTGACTTCCCGATTCAACTTCCTTAGGAGCCTGAACATCTGTTACTATGAGATCAGGCAATGGTTTGGTTGTAAAGGTCTGAATATCGCTTACAGCAGACGAACATTCGTTGATTGATACAATTTTCCAGTAGTATTTCGCACCCGGTTTCAGATTGTACAACCGCCTGCTGGTTCCGTAAATATAGGTTTGAGTTGCGCTTGCAGGCATGGTAGTTCCCTCTTCCCAAAGGAAAAGATTGTAATAACGTGTATTAAGCGAAGGTTGCCAATACAAATCGAAATAGGCGGAATTTAGATTTTCAGTCCCTGTTTCCGGTGTCATTCCCGTCACTTTGGTGCAGGGTTTGCATTCCACTCCCACAGTACCCGAATAGGTAAATGCCGTTAAGTTTTCGTTGCAAAGGACATTCTGGATATTTATAGTATGCGTACCACTGTTCAATGCTACCATTCCTATTCGGCACAAAATCCCCGAACCGGTGAAACCGCTTCCCGAAGCAAAAGAAACTTTAACAACCGATCCGGAGGCATTATTCTGCACCGAAACCGGATAATCCACCGCTTCAATCTTAGATTTTACACCGGCAAGATTTGAATTGAACGTCAACTCAAAACTTCCTGAATAAATTATTGTTCCAGGAGCTATTTCTATTTTTACAGGCAGGTAAAAAGTATCCATTAATATTGCTCCGCTATTAACTATGCTCAGTTTTATTGCACGAACATCGATCACACCAGTAGTGTAATTCTTATTTCCTTTTGCATCAATAACATAAATTTTGACTGAACCCGGACCAGTAGCAGTGACTTTTCCAGCTGCATCAACCGAAGCAATAGCCGTATTATCACTCCCGTAAGTAAAAGGTGAAGTGCCGTTTGATACATTCATTTGCACCATTTCACCAACATACAATTCCCTGCTATCAGGGTAAATATCAGGAAATGGAAGCGCATTGCACTGAACATAAGCATATTTGAGTGTCATGAGAGGACTTCCCTCATTCAATTGACTGAACGGCGAGATGTTTTCGATATAGGTGTATCCGCTTCGTTTTGCATAAAAGCGGAGGTATAACATATTTCCGTTGCCTGTGAGTGCTTGTGCTCCGGCTGAGGCAATATATAATCTTCCAGCCGTGCTGCTGTTGAAGATC
>Ga0209540_10000256_pt1 | contig 59187 bp, 51 predicted proteins | sample BarGraIncu01121A_FD_184501 | JGI IMG/M metagenome (GOLD analysis project Ga0209540, IMG submission 184501) | Arctic peat soil microbial communities from Barrow, Alaska - Barrow Graham LP Incubations 011-21A (SPAdes) (version 2) | ecosystem: Environmental > Terrestrial > Soil > Wetlands > Peat... | reverse complement strand
TTACACTGCCAGACTACATGACTTTGTTGTTTGTAAGTTCCCATACACAAAGGTATCAAAATTTCAGGCAAAGCCAAAAAAGAACATAACCACCCCCAAAGGAGGTGGATTTTTAAGTTATATTAAATTTCAAAATAAATAACCCACCAAATCAATTTTACTAAAAATTATTCCTACATTTGTACCCATAATCCGAAGGCCTGAACTATAGGTTTACAAAAAGGTTCATTTTACTTTATGGTAGATAGAAAAGAAAATAGCACACAAAACCTGATCAGCATCGTATTTATGCTGCTGTTCTTCGTTGTACTGTTTTCGTCCAACGGAAGATCGGAAAAACCAACCTACAATGATGCCGCATACGGACTTAGTACCGGATTTCATTCAACGACTGCAAAAGCAGTTATTGCTGACCCTTGCAAACTACCCGTCTTTCAAAAATGTCTACCGACCTCTTTCGACGCAAATGGTTTTATACTTTACAATTTCAAGTTCAAAATAGTTGCCGACAACAACACTATTTTGCAGCAATTCAGTTCCCTCGAAAAAACAATAGCACTCATCAAACCTCAGTCCACCTGCAGGTTTTACTATCATCTATTTCCATTAGATCCCGACGACTCCCCCGTTTTAAGTTAGATTTCACTTACCGTATTTATAATTTTCCTGCTTTAGAAATGAAGTGGGAGCATATCTAATTTAAAAAACTTACAAAAATGAAAACAAAAATATATTCAGTTACCGCTATCCTACTGATAGCGATTATGCTCTTGAGCTCTGTAAATAAAGTAAAAGCCAACACCAGTATTTTTATCAGGTCGAACGATAAGAACATTTCGTCAGCGGCACTTTCACAATCGACGACCATCATTTCGAACCGACTAAAGGACTATAGTTCTGAGAAATTTAAACTGACAGTTATGCCAGAGAAAAGCGGAATACAGGTTACCCTTTCCGACAACTGGGATGTAAAAGTGGCAGAAAAGTTGCTTACTCAAAAAGGAGAAACCGGGTTTTACACCATCTACAATTGCACGAATCTATCGGAATTATCGATAGACACACAACATTTATTATCCATGTTGAAGAATGATGTAAAAAGCACTACAGAACCAAGCCTGGGAAGTTGCGCAGCATCCGAAACAACGAAGGTAAATGATTATCTGCAATCGTTGAAAAAAAGTCAACAATGCAGGTTTGTGTGGGGTCAACCGTCGAATAATGGTGACCTGAGTCTGTACGCTCTTCGATTGCAGAAAGACAGCAGCCCTTTGTTATCTGGGAAAGATATCGAAAGGATGAAATCGGACAAGGATGGGAAAATCAATTTCGTTGATCTAAGTTTTAAAAAGCCGGCTAAAGAATTGTGGGCAACCATTACGCGCCAAAACATAAACCATTCCATTGCAATTGTAATAGACGATGCTGTGTTGTGCGCCCCTTTGGTGCGGGCGGCAATTGAAAACGGCAAAGCAGCCATTACCGGAAGCTTTACCGAAGCCGAAACAAAACTTATAGCTGCACTTGGAAACAACGGCGAACTGCCGATTGCTTTTCATGTGGTGAAATAGAACAGCCAAAGCTCTAAAAAAGTCAACAGCCGATTGCGGCAAAAGCAGTCGGCTGTTTTTAGTTTCAGGCAGGTTTATAGCTAAACGTAAGCGGACGGGGTTTTATCTCTGGATGATCCTTTACCCAGTCGACGAAGGATTTGCGCAAGGTTTCCAAAAAAACCGTGCTTTCCTGTGCACCGTTCACAGCCAGTTTTCGGTTGAATACAAAATAGGGCACACCGTGAATCCCCAACGCATTGGCTTCGGCGATATCGGCTTCAACCTGTGCAAGGTATTGATTCGTTTCGAGTGCATTGTACAGTCCTGTTGTATCCAAACCTACTTCACCGGCCAATTGCACGAGAGTAGTCAAATCGTCTACATTCAGACCTTCAGTGAAATATGCCTCAAATAACCGTTCCTCCATTTCGTTTTGTTTACCCTGTGGATGTGCAAACTTAAGCAACTGTTGTGCCCTGAGTGTATTTGCCACTACAGCTTTATCGAAATGATAGTCGAGTCCAACTGCTTGTCCGGATTGTGTAATGTAGTTCTGACTCTGTTTGACTTGTTCAAGGGACATACCTTTGTGCTCCGACAAGTATTGCTGAATAGTGATAGCCGGATTAGTAACCAAAGCGGAGTTTAGTTGAAAGCCCTTCCATTCCACCTCTATATGTTCTTTGTCGGCAAATTGTGCCAACGCATTTTCAAACTTCCGCTTACCCAGATAGCAAAACGGACACATCACATCGCTCCATATTTCTATTTTCATTTTCATGCGTTCAAGTGTTTATTTTTTTATAGCTATGAAACAAAAGGGGGTGTAGAAAGTTCAGGAAATCGTCGAAACAGATATGCTCGTAGTAATTGCTACAGTCTATCACACTAATTGTAATAGAAACTCCTCCAACTATTTACATTTTACCTTTTTTGTGCTAATAACTCAATTGTGCATTAAATTAGGCAAATAAAATGTATTATATTTGTAACTAAATAGTTAATAGGCCAGATGTTCCCTTTTGTCAAATAAATAGCTGAACAGATATAACACTTTTCAAGGAATACACAATATCTCCATATACTTAAAATTATGAATAAAAAAACCTATGGAGCGCTTCTAATTGCCTTTACAGGAGTGAATATGTTTCTCTTTTACACTTTTTACAACGAGGCTAAAAATACTGCAATCAGGCATACAAACGAAACTCAGTTTGTTCATGCGAAGGTAGCTGCACGCGGAATTGAAGGATATTTTACTAACTGGATTGGAATCTTAGATGCACTTTCAAAAACAGATGATATTAGAAATAACAACACTGACGGAATACGCCTCATGAAACTATTGTATGAGGCTCATCATGATGAAATTTTAGCCATTACCCGTTTAAACGAAAAGGGAATAATAACCTATTCTCCTTCATACAACTGCATAATCGGAACTGACATATCCAAGCAAAAACATATTCAAGAATTACTTAAATATCATCAAACTATAATAAGCGATGTATTTACGCCAGTTGAGGGTGGAAAGGCCATTGCTCTACACGTACCTATATTTGATGGCAAGAGTTTCAAAGGGTCTATTAGTGTTCTGATTAATTTTGAAACTGTCGCAAAACGTTACCTCACTGAAATTAAAATTGGCAAAACGGGACACGCATGGATGATTAGTCGTGACGGCATTGAACTTTACAGTCCGGAACCAGGATTCATCGGGAAATCGGTAGTAGAGAACCTCAAAGGTTATCCATCCATCACACCAATGCTCAATGAAATGCTTAAGGGGCATCAGGGTTATGCAACTTACCAATTTGACCAAGCCAGCGGACATAAAATAAAATTAGCAACCAAACTCGCGGTGTATGTTCCGGTTCATTTGAGAAATACATTTTGGTCTATAGTGGTAGTGTCTAACCGAGATGAAGCACTTCACAGTCTTGTTTCATTCCGAAACAGGCTTATACTTATCATTCTTGTGTTTTTCATCTTCGGACTGATTTTTATTACTTTCGGCACTAAGGCATGGCTAATCGTCAAAGAAGAAGATAAACGTAAAAAGGCAGAAGCTCAGCTGAAAGAAAGTGAAAAAAAATACCGTAACATCTATGATAATGCTTTGGAGGGAATGTATCAAATTTCATTAGAGGGGGAAATTATACACCTAAATGATGCAATGGCTAAGTTAATCGGGTTTAAGAGTTCGCAAGATTTATTAGATTCCAATATTACTTCTTGGCGGCAGATTTGGTTATATGAGAATATGCAAAACGAATATCTTGCATTAATAGAAAAACAAGAGGTTGTTTTTGAATTCGAATCCCAGTGCAGACGACAAGATGGGGAATTATTCTGGATGTCAACCAATACCCGAATAGTGCGTGATAAAATGGGAAACAAACTTTACTATGAAGGATTCTCTTTAGACGTAACGAAACGAAAGGAAAATGAGCTGTTGATTAAGGAAAAGCTGGAAAAGCTACAGTGGCATTATGATGTGGCTATAAACCGTGAACTAAAAATGGTAGAACTAAAAAAAGAAATAAACAGCCTGTTGGAAGAGCTGAATAGAGATAAAAAGTATGATTAGTAGAACCTGCAGAAGAATTTACAGCCAATTGTTGGAAAGCAATTGGCTGTTTTAATTTCAAACTTATTGGTAGTGCGAGTTGAGATTATGGTTTATAGTACATGTCATCTTTCCAATTTGCGATATTCGAATCGATGTACGCACCAATTCGCCGACATGCTTCATAATCCCGAATGACATGATCATGAAATCGATACTGCCAAACTGGCCGACCTTTGGTTTGTCGCAATGTATTTATGCGCTCAGTGACCGCCGATTTAAAACCGGCAACAAATGATGATATTGATTTCGGTTCACGAAATGCAACGCCATAGCCATCGCGGACACCGCGTAGAGACGCACAGCTGTGCGTCTCTACAACAACGGCGGCGGGATATTCAATCCGTAAAATTGCATGAATATGATTGGGCATGATAAACGAACACATCACAAAACAATTCCGTTCGGATTTCAAATGATTTGTTCCATTCCTCTGCCACAATTTGTCCGTATGCCGATAAATACATTTCCTTATCGACTATAATTCCGAACAAACATTCATGATGCACAGCGTTGATAGTAATAAAATACAGACCTTCACTGCTATAATCCCACGATTGCCAGCGTGCAGAAGGGATACAATATTTGTTTTGAAATTTTGCTGACATAATATTTTTATTTAAACATCAACACAAATGTAAAAATATTTTTTAATATTTTGTACCCTACTGATTATACATTACAGCCCCTCGTTTGGAAACGAGGGGGAGTGTGGTGAACATCAATAAAATGATTATATTTGCCATCAAATGTAAACGTCAATGTATCATTAATAATCATTTAAAACCAGTAAATTAGAATGAGTAAAATAATCAAATTTGGGGAAGATGTAGAAGGATACAACATCCCCGTTTTAAACGAGCGGGAAGTAAGAGCCGCTGCCGGAATGCTTTTTTTACTACTGCTTATATCGCTGTTCCTTATCTTATCAAAAGGAAATTTTCTGCTGATAAAATACAGTATAACCTTGTTTCTAACCGATTTCAGTATCCGTGTATTTGTAAGTCCAAAATTTTCGCCAACATTAATACTGGCTCGCCTGATTGTTAGCAATCAAACGCCTGAATATGTTGGGGCAAAGCAAAAGAAGTTCTCGTGGATTATCGGTTTAGTGCTGGCCACTACCATGTTTGTATTAATGGTCATCGTTAATTCCTACAGTCCGATAACAGGTATTATCTGCCTTATCTGTCTGATATTTTTGTTCTTCGAATCGGTGTTTGGTATCTGTTTGGGCTGTAAAGTCTATTCGCTTATTTACAAAGAAAAAGCACAATATTGCCCCGGCGAAGTATGCGACATGAAATCGAGACAAGAGATTCAAAAAACATCCGGAGCGCAACTATTTATCGTATTGGGGTTTGTAGCGTATATATTTCTGATGAGCTATTTTCTGAATACCCGTTTCAGTGTAAAACCTCACGCCTTATTTGGAACAGAAACGATTACGAAATAGACAGGACTATCTTAGTAAAAAATAAATCGGCTGAACATCTTGAATGTTCAGCCAATTATATATTCGAGTCAGAAAGAAGTGTAAAGAATCATCATTCTTTATCACTTGCCCTGATACACCGTTTTGCCCCAAGACACCGGATAGGCGGCAAAGTAGCCATGCGGACTGGTTTTGCTATTGGCGGGCAATACTTGTTTTATGTTGGTGCGAATATTAGCCGGCTGTCCGCCAAACAACGGATTACGTCCCCAAAACTCATCTTGTGCTTGTTGAATATATTCCATATAATCTTTAGTTACGCTGCACAATTCAAGGGTTACACGGTCGCCAACTACTAATTTCTCGTCCGGTTTTTCTGACGAAAAATAACTGAACGTTTCGTTAATCATATATTTTCCATTAAAGAATTCGTCGTTAGTAATTTGCCATTCCTGAATACTATCTGAAGTACAAACGTCATTCTTATAATTCCGGATAAGATAGTAGTTTACTTCAGCCGGCGGATCTTGCACCCAGGCTTTCACTGCCCACATATCGGTTTGAAAAATGCGTGACTTTACTACGTCGATACTATCAAGTTGTATCATTGTGCTGATGGGGCACGATGCTGTATAACGCTCTTTCACGCCATCAGCATTCACATCTACATTGTCGATAGTGAGGGTGTAAGTGCGTCCCACCACTCCGGCATAATTAGCAGGTGTAAGGTAAATGCCTTTCTTCACAGCATCCTCGATAAGCGTGATGGTACCTTGCCCATCGCTGAGCGTAACCACAGCCCCCGAAACCATATCGGCCGCAGCGTTAGAAAAATAGTTGGACGTTTTTTTCAACGTCACACTATGCGCCACTGCGTCGGTAGAAATCGCACCTTCAACAACCAGTTCGGGCGTAGTGCCTTTCAGGTCGAGTGCTAGGTCGGTAGTACAGGCAGTAAACAGGGCTGTCGATAGCAGAGCGAGTATATTATATTTTAGTTTCATACAGGTTAGAATTTAAAATTATAGGTAATTGAAGGAACAAAAGTAAACAGATAAGTCATCTGTGCCTTGGTTTTGTAAGCCGTATCGGCATCGTCTACAAAATTGATAGCCCATGCATTTTTATGTCCGTACACGTTGTACACCGAGAAATTCCATTCTCCGGTCCATGCTTTTTTTGAATTGTGCTTTGGTTTCCATGTAAGCGACACATCCATGCGATGATATTCGGGCATGCGGTACTCGTTGCGTTTGGAATAAACGGGCAGGATGACGTTGCCAACTTCCATACGGGCTATCGGGTAGGTCACCGGCTGTCCGGTGGCATATATAAAATTAGCCCCGAAAGATATGTGCTCGTTCAGATCATAATTCGCAACTATATAGATGGTATGCGGACGGTCATAAGGTGCCAGATAAGTTTCGTTATTGTTTACACCCTGAATGGTTCGTTCGGTACGCGAATAGGTATAACTAACCCAACCGGTGAGTTTACCGATATTCTTCTGTATCTGAAACTCTGCTCCATAAGCCTGTGAATCACCAAACCGAAGTTCGCCGTCCAACTTGCGGTTCAGCAATAACTGTGCATGATCGCGGAAATCGATGGTATTTTTCATGCCTTTATAAAACAGCTCCACCGACGCTTCCAGACGGTTATTCATAAAATTGCGGAAATAGCCCACGGCATATTGATCGCAGGTTTGCGGCTGAATGTTCTTTCCAGCCGTGAACCATAAGTCGAGCGGCGTTCCGGCTGTAGAGTTTGAAGCCATCTGCAAAAACTGATTGGTACGGGCATAATTGGCCTTAACCGACGATTTATCGTCCAGCAAATAGATCACTCCCACCCTTGGCGAAAGACGGTAAAAGGTTTTAATCACTTCACCCGATTTATAAACGGTAGAGTCAATAGAGTTATAGTTATTATCGTAGTTGTACACCGTGCCCGTACCTATGCTCGAAAAGGCGGTTAGGCGCAATCCTGCCTTTACCGACAAACGTTTCGTGACCTGATACTCGTCGGAGATATAAAGTGCATGTTCAAAAGCATTTATAGAGGGTAATATGTACGTATCATAACTGGTTGCTCCTCCGGTAGAAGTTATAGTACCCGGTTTCAGGTTGTGTAAAATAGCATTATAACCAAACTTCAAGGTGTTCTCGGGTGTCATAAAATAAGTAAAGTCGGCCTTCAGACTCACATCCTGCATATTGTATTTCCAGTCGAAATTGCTCTCGTTGCCCATGCTCGACCCCAAACCGTAGTTGTATCGGCTGTAAGTAGTGGTGAAGTTACTAAACAAACTTTGCGAGAAAAGGTGATTCCAACGACCTGTAAGCGTAGCATTTCCAAAATTAAAGCCGGCATCGGCATTCTTAAACTTATCCTGTCCGAAATAACCCGACAGAAAAATGCGGTTATTATCGTCGATACGATGGTTGATTTTAGCATTGAAATCGTAAAAGTAAAGTTGGTTCTTGTTGATCTCTTTATCGGACGATAGCTTGAGGAATAAGTCGGCATAGGTTCTACGAGCCGACACAACAAACGAAGTTTTATCCGAACCGATAGGCCCTTCGAGCGTCAATCTACTTGAGATTAACCCAATGCCACCACTACCCGAGAACTTCTTTGAATTACCATCCTTCATCTGTATATCCAGTAGCGACGACAAGCGTCCGTCGTAGGTCGCAGGAATATCGCCTTTGTAAAGTGTCATATTTTTAATGGCATCGTTGTTGAAAACCGAAAAGAAACCCATCATGTGCGAAGCATTATAAATGGTAGCCTCATCCAGCACAATCAGGTTTTGGTCAATTCCCCCACCCCGCACACTAAAGCTAGATGTTCCCTCACCAGCCGAAACCACTCCGGGGAGCAATTGAACTGCCTTCAACAAATCTACTTCGCCCATCAACGCGGGCATTTTCCGAATGGTAGCAATAGATACCTGCTGCGCACTCATGCGGTTCATGGTGACATTTTCATCTCTGCGTTTGGACGTTACCACCACTTCATCAATTTCATTCGCAGCCGTTTTAATTTCAAAATCGAGTTTAATGGGTTGATTCAATGCTATTTTCTTTGATATTGATTCATAACCAACATACGTTACTTCTACCGTATAATCTCCCTTTGGCACGCTGATGGAATAAAATCCGTAACTATTCGTTACCGCACCCCTTTTCAACTCTTTAACAAAAACCGTGACACCAATGAGTGCCTCTCCATTTATTTCATCTTTAATGTTGCCGCTCAAACTTATTCTATCTACCGACATAACGGCGAAAACAGAGCTAAGAAATGAGAGAAAAACAAAAGATAAAATCACTTTTCGTAAATTCATAATTTATTGTTTATAGTTTATGTTGTGAGAAATATTCTCTAATTGGTTCAATTTGCATCCAGAAATAAATAACAGTACAAAAGTAATGTATTCCGTACGTGCAGATCTATTAAATCCGTTGAATCGACGAAAAAAGGGGACGAACGTTATAAAAACATAGGTATATAGCTTTTTGTAATCCTAAAATTGTGTTGAAAGTTGACTTTATATCGATAAGAAATCCTAATGCATCGAACCTAAAAGCATCTTTTTTCATAACTTTGCCACTCGGACAGAAATATTAAACGGGCATCTACATCTCACACAAATCGGAACTGAAAAAATGAATTTCTTGAAACTTATCAGAAAAATGAAACTTAATTTTTTATCTATATCACTTCTTGTTTTTTTACTAACAGCATGTTCGTTGAGCGAAACAAAAAAGGATAATCAAATTGACCCACGGATCAAAAATGAGATACACACACTCAATAAACGGATTGTGGATGGGCTTGTTGAAAACAAAATACAAAATATTTTACCCATTTGCAACGACAAACTGCGGGATAGAAAAGAAGAGATAAAACGATTATTACAGATGATTAAGGGAACGATAAAAAGATCCGACTTTAGAATACTGAATGAGTATTATCAAAAAAACGCAGCCAAGAAAAGTATTGCAACCATACGTTCGGGCAATGGAAACATTCATGATTACCAAATTCAGTACGACACCAGAAACAAAGAAACGTATGTGGTTGTGGCTTATTTTGAGGATAGTTTGTATCAAAAGAGTTTCACCTTCTTTTATGGAAAGCATAATAACGTTTGGAGGCTAACCAATTTGCAGGCAGGTGCATTGAGAATCATGCACAAGGATGCCGTCGATTGGTACTTGCAAGCAAAATCGGAATACAAAAAGGGGCACCTCATGGATGCTATGTGCCACATGGTACTGGCCACTCAGATATTGAGCCCCGTCAATCACATATGGCAATACAAAAAAGAGAAAGAAATTCAATCGTTTGAACAAAAGGTAACAAAACAAACCTACAACAAGTACAATTTTCCGCATACGATAGACTATGTTGAAACAAAACCCGTCATTTTCAGAGTGTATTCTCAAGTAATTCCCGAAGGTTGTTTGCCTTTAATTCTCTATACCACTTCTATTGATTTAAAAAATGTACCTGCATTAGCCAAAGAATGTAAAGCTATGCACGAAAAAATAGGGGAACTATTTAAAGGAATAGACATCAACAACAAAATAATCATCTACAGACCACTGAAACATATTCCTAACGGAACGGATACAGACAATAAATATGTTTTTATGATGAAAAATAAATAATTTGTGATTAAATCCAACTTTAAGATTAACTCATACTCTCAATATAAATAGCGGTCGAAATCCCATGATTTCGACCGCTATTTATATATACTACTTTCTTTAAAACAATAACCATCTTCCTTCACAGGTATTTCTCCGGAAAAAAGTCTCTAATAGAGCAATCAAATACCTTTGCAATCTCATTTAAAACAGAAAGATTGTACTTCGCACGCTGACGTGGATTCTCCACTGCGCCAATAAAACCTCTGGATACATCGATTCTACCTGCTAGTTCAGCTTGAGAGATACCCTTTTCTTGCCGTATATCTCTTACCCTATCAATAACAAATTGTTCAATTTTCTTTTCCACACTCAAATAGATTTAATACACACAAAGTAAAAATAATTAATAAAACTCTTTGCATATACATGTATATGTATTATCTTTGAAGTCTGAATAGTACTCTAAAAGAGTTCTAACGTTATTTACAACTAATCGTAAATATCTAAAATACAGGAACAACATATTGATTTCTAAAATTTTAAATAGTCACATTAGTATTACTACAACTACACATTCAACAATACTAAAATGAAAATATTTACAGATAGTAAAGTAAAAGTCGTATATACATCTTTCAATCAGTACAATTATTTTAAATAAATTGCGTTAGCAACAAAAACTATGGAATATACATATGAGATCATTGACGAATTCAAAATTATAAAAGTTACTGTTTCAGGCAATTTGACCACACAAGAAACCGCTTTAATGGGTATAATACTTAGAGTTAAAGCATACGAAATGGGGTACAAACTATTATTTGACTACAGCCAGCTTACAAGTATTCAAATTTCAAGTGGCGCAGCTTATTTTTGGTTTCCCGACCATTACGACAACATAAATATCAAACTACGACATATACCAACTGCAATTTTAATCAACAAAACAAACCATTCGGCATTCATTTTTTTTGAGAACACATGTTACAACAAAGGCATCAAATTAAAAGTGTTTGAAGAAAATAAAAAGGCTTTGGAATGGCTCGGACAGAATTAACAGCCAAACACACTAATAATTCTAACTAAATTTAGCATAAAAAGACGACTAGATAGTAAAAGTAATAAAAATTTATTGAGATTATCAATATAAATGGAATAAAATCTGCGGAAACTGCCTACAAGAATAGGTCTCAGAACATTTTAGTATGAATTTCTACCATTAGTTCTATTTTACAGTAGCGAATCAATAAAAGTAGATAAAAATCTGAGTCCTATAAATAAGCATTTTCTTTGTTGAAAAAAAACAAAATGAATATCATGAACGGTCGCAATCGAAAGGTTTCGACCGTTTCTTTTTTACTCAATCACGCATAAAAGAACTAAATACTTAAAATTTGTATGGATAATCTACCAATCCATAGTTTGGTTATAACGAGCTAAAATTCATTTACAAAAAGTATTCTCGCGAACCTTATCTAATATGGATTGTTAGTAAGCATACAAATTCTAATGTCATAAAAATTCGATATATGTTGACAACAACTAAAAAAACGGTTGACAAAACCGACACAAAGAAACAAACAAATCTATTTAAAGACTTCGATCCTGCCGAAGATAAAATACTCAGAATCATCGATAATGATGGCAAGGTTATAAACAAGGAATTAATGCCTGACCTGGATGATGAAACGATCATCCAAGCTTACAAACACATGCTCTATTTTCGAACTGCCGACCAAATGGCGGTTTCGTATCAGCGCCAGGGGAGAATGTATACTTTTCCCCCCTGCATGGGGCACGAAGCTATTCATGCAGCATCAGGAATGATTATGAGAGATCAGGATTGGCTGGCACCCGCCTTCCGCGAAGTCGGAATAATGCTTTTGAAAGGTGTAACTATGAAAGAGATATTCCTCTATTACATGGGAAATGAGGAAGGAAGTAATTACAAAAAAGCAAATCATGTACTTCCCATAAGCATTTCTATCGGTTCACAGTTTTTGCACGCCACCGGTATTGGTTACTCCGTAAAATATCAGAAAAAAGATGAGCTTGTTTTCACCTCCATAGGTGATGGAGGGACTTCGGAAGGAGATTTCAGCGAAGCACTCAATTTTGCAGGGATATGGAAAGTCCCTGTCATCTATACCATCCAGAATAATCAATATGCCATTTCAGTGCCGGTACGCAATCAAACCAATTCGGTAAATTTGGCCATAAAATCCTACGCTTTCGGTTTACCAGGAATAAAAGTAGACGGCAATGATTTTTTTGCCATGTATGCTATCTATAAAGCAGCTGCTGAATATGCCAGAGCCGGAAATGGTGCGGTATTAATAGAAGCATTAACGTATAGAAAAGGTGCGCACACCACTTCCGACGATCCTACTAAATATCGCACAAAAGAAGAAGAACTGGAATGGGATAAAACAGACCCCATCATACGACTGAAAAAATACATGGATGAAAAAGGCATTTGGAAAGAGAACGAAGATGAATTAATTGAAAAATATAAACTGGAAGTGGATAAACAATTTGAAGAAGCCGAAAATATGACTGCTTACAAATTAGAGGATGTTTTTCAACATATGTATGTGGATATGCCCGAAGATTTAAAACGGCAGAAAACAGATTATGAACAATTTCTAACATGGAAGGAAAGCAGAAAATGAGTGTAATGACAATAGTACAAGCCATAAATAATGCATTAGACATTAAGCTTGAAGAAGATAAATCGGTAGTCGTTTTCGGAGAAGATGCCGGAGTGGAAGGTGGTGTTTTCAGAGTAACGGAAGGACTGCAAAAGAAACACGGTGTTGCGAGAGTTTTTGATACACCAATTGCCGAATCGGCCATCGTGGGGACAGGACTTGGAATGGCTTTATCGGGTTTACGACCGGTTGTTGAGCTCCAGTTTGATGGTTTTTCATATCCTGCATTTAATCAGGTTATCTCCAATGTTTCGCGTATGCACAACCGTTCGCGGAGCATGTACAAAGCACCCATGGTGATTCGTTTTCCGTACGGTGGCGGTATAAACGCATTGGAGCATCACTCCGAAAGTCCGGAAGCATTATATTCGCATATTCCAGGATTAAAAGTAGTAGTGCCCTCTACCCCACATGATGCCAAAGGTTTGATGATAGCTGCCATTGAGAGCGATGATCCCGTTATCTTCATGGAACCAAAACGAATTTACAGAGCCATAAAACAAGAAGTGTCTGACGATAAATTTTCCATTCCGCTAGGCAAAGCAAAAGTACTGACCGAAGGCACCGACGTAACCGTGGTGGCATTTGGTGCCATGATTCGCGAATGCCAAAAGGCAATGGTAATGGCTAAAGAAGCAGGTATTTCGGTTGAATTGATTGATTTGCGAACCATTTATCCAATTGATAAAGAAACAATAGCCACATCGATTAAAAAGACAGGAAGAGTAGTAATTGTAGCAGAGGCGCCCGAGTCGTTCAGTGTGGGTGGCGAACTGATGGCCATTGCCAACGAAGAAGCATTCCTATATCTGGAAGCTCCACCAAAACGCGTAATGGGCTTCGATACCATAGTACCATTGGCCAAAGGTGAATCGATGTATATGATAAGTCCTGATAGGATTTTCTATGAAATTGAACGCACCGTCAAATTTTAAATTACAACACCATGAGATATATTTTTAATTTTCCGGATATAGGTGAAGGCCTTGAAGAAGGTACCATCCTCGAATGGCATGTTGTAAAAGGACAGGCAGTAAAAGCCGGACAGGCACTTGTGAACATGGAAACCGACAAGATTGTAACCGATATTCCATCTCCCAAAACGGGCACTATCGTTGAGATATTCGGTAGTGTCGGCGAAACAATCAAAGTTGGAAGTCCGTTGGTCGAAATTGAAATTGAAGGCATATTGGGGGCTGCAGCAGTAGCCGAAACCAAAGAGCCGGAAAAAGCAGAACCCAAAGAGGGTGATGAAGAAGAAGGTGCCGGAGTTGTAGGCACTATGGAGCTAGCGGGTAAAAATGCTTATCTGGCAGCAAGCGACGAGGGGTCTTCGAAACCAAAAATGGAAGAAAAATCAATTTCAAAAGTATTGGCAACGCCGCTTGCGCGTGCCATGGCAAAGGACTTGAGTATTGATATAAATGCCGTTAAAGGGACAGGACCATCTGGCAGGGTAACGAAGGAAGACATACAAAACCATCAGCCAACAAAACGTGCAGCCGATGTAAAACAAAAAGTCGAACCGTTTACACCCACTCAACCGGCAGAAGCATATACCTACGAAGCGCTTTCGCAAATCAGAAAAGCCATTGCCAAAAATATGCTGAATTCCAAACAGAGCACAGCACATATGACGCTTTTCGAAGAGGTAGAAATTACCGATTTGATGCGAATTCGAGATAAATTCAAACACAACTATGCCGAGAAGGATATCAAACTTACGTATCTTTCTTTCATAGTAAAAGCAACTGTTCATGCCCTTAAAAAGCACCGACAGCTGAACTCACAAATTGATATGGAGAACGACAGAATGATTTTCAAAAACTACTATAATATTGCTATTGCCATTGATACTCTCGAAGGATTGGTAGTTCCGGTTATCAGAAATGCCGATCAACTATCGATCATGCAAATTGCTCATGAAATCATGCTGTTGTCTGACAAAGCCAGGGATAGAAAACTCACTATGGACGACATGAAGGATGGAACATTTACGCTTACCAACTATGGTTCTATAGGCGGTATTTTTGCCACTCCGGTAATTAATTATCCGCAAGCCGGAATATTGGGTATTGGTCGGATAGTAAAGAAACCAGTCATAAAAAATGACCAGGTAGTAGCTGGAAATGTGTTACCACTATCGCTTTCTGTTGATCATCGGATAGTGGACGGAGGCGAAGCATCCCGGTTTGTAAACAGCATCATGGAGTATCTTTCTGATCCAATGCTATTGCTGATGGAATAAAATGGATATCTAATTCACAAATCAAAACAAGAACCATGGAATACGATGTGATAATTATCGGTGCCGGCCCTGCCGGTTATGTTGCTGCCATCAGAGCAGGACAAGTTGGGTTGAAAACCGCCATTGTAGAAAAAAAATACATTGGCGGCATGTGCCTCCAGTGGGGTTGCATCCCTACAAAAGCATTACTCGAAAGTGCAAAGTTATTCGACAAAATAAAACATGCCGACGAGTTTGGCATCGACGGCATTTTCGAACATAACCTCACTTTTAATTGGGAGAAAGTAAAAGCACGATCGAAGAAAATATCGGGCAAACTTGGGTCGGGCGTAAGTTATCTGCTCAATAAAAACGGAGTGGATATGATCTCCGGCAATGCAGTGATCGGATCGGATCATTCGGTGACTGTTGACGGTAAGAAAATAAGCGCTAAACATATCATTATTGCTACCGGTTCTAAACCAAAGGCGATGGATAAGAAGTTGGAAAATGCACCCATTGTTGAAGTGGAAAATCTGTTTTCGCTGACTGAAATTCCAAAGAATATTGTGGTTACCGGCAATCATATTTCGTCGGTAGAAATAGCTCAGTTCTTCAAACTCATCGACAAAAAGGTGACGCTCATTGCCAACAGCGATTATTTTATGGTGGGACTGGACGAGCATTTAATCAAGTACGTAACACAGAAACTCAAAACAGAAGAAATTGAGTTGATAGTGAATGCTTATCCCGAGAAATATGAGAGTGGCGAACTTTACATCGGCAATTCAAAAATTAAATGCGATTTGCTTGTCAACTGTAATTCGCGCAAGGCTATTATCCCCGAGAGCGAAACACCGTTGCAACTTACCGAGCGCGGATTTATAAAGACAAACGATAAATTTGAGACAAATGTCGCTGGTGTGTATGCTATCGGCGATGTGAGTGGTAAAAGTTTTGTGGCACATATAGCCTCAGCACAGGGAATTCACGTTATAAATACTATCAAGGGCATAAAAAAGCGCTTCAACACGTCAAATTATCCAATCAACATGTATACTGTTCCGGAAGTTTCTCAAATTGGAATGACCGAGCAAGAACTAAATAGCAAGGAGATTTCGTATAAAGTTACGGAGTTTCCTTTATCGGCAAATGCAAAAGCCATGATAGAAGGGAATACCGAGGGATATATACGTATGCTTTCCGATAAAAAATATGGAACCGTTCTCGGCGTTCAGATAGTTGCGGCAAATGCTACCGACATGATTTCCGAAGCAAGTGCATTTATGACCTTTGATGGCACCGTTTACGATGTGGCGAACACTATACATGCTCATCCAACCGTTTCGGAGATATTTATGGAAGCTGGCTTTGATGCTTTCGATAAGGCTATTCACAAATAGTCATAGAACTCGGAATCAGAGTCAGAGAGCTCAGAATCACTGTCAGAAGTCATAGAATTACTGTCAGAAGCCTTGGAATCACAGTCAGAGAGCTCGGAATTAGTGTCAGAACACATGGAATTGCTGTCAGGACGCTCCGTATTACTGTCAGAAGGCTCGGAATTACTGTCAGAACGCACGGAATTGCTCATTTGCATGCAAATTTTATAATCCCGCGTTGAATTTTCTGAGTGCTTCGGGACACCTGATAAACACTGCAGAGACCTATCTGAACAAATAACTAATAAACTGCTTTAAATGACCGATTATAATCTTCCCGATATTCAATTGCTTGAGGATAAAACCAAGCCATTTCTGATTTGGATTCCCGACAAAACCTATATCGTTTTGGGGGCATCCAACCGGGCAGATGAAGCATTGTTTTTAGAAAGAGTGCTTCTGGATGGCATCACTGTGCTCAAAAGGCCGTCGGGTGGACAAACCGTGATGCTTACACCCGACAACCTGATTATTTCAGTTGTTTACTCCAATCCCAAAGAGCTACAGCCAAAAGATGTGTTTTTGAAAACTAACAGATTGATTATCTCGGCACTTGAAAAAGCCGGCATACAAGATCTTTCGTTGAGAGGAATTTCCGATATTGCCATTGATGGTAAAAAAATTTTGGGCTCGTCCATTTACCGCAATAAAGATAGCTTGCTGTACCACGCCGTACTCAATCTGGCAGAACCGGCATCTACCTTCGAAAAATATTTGAAACACCCTACGAAAGAACCCGATTACCGTCAGGGGCGAAAGCATACCGATTTTGTGACATCGCTCAAAGAAAAAGGATATACGCCGGATTACCACCATTTAACAAACCTCATAATGCAAAGTATGGAAGAGGCTTCACTTACTCATATATCAACGAATGACCCAACCAACAAATAACAACGACATCAAGCAACTCCTGGACGACAGAGTAATTTTATACAATCGACTCGATTTTATCGACTCCGACCCGATTCAAATTCCACGGCGCTTTTCGCGAAAAGAGGATATCGAGATTGCAGGTTTTCTTACCGCCACCATCTCGTGGGGACAGCGCAAAAGCATTATCAACAATGCCAAACGCCTGATGGACATTATGGACAATGCACCCTATGATTTTTTAATGGAAAATTCGTTTTCTTCGAACGGGAATGCAGATATGGAACGGTTGAAACGCTTTGTTCACCGCACCTTCAACGGCAACGACTGTCTTTTCTTTCTCGAATCGTTGAAAAATATCTATACCCATCATGGCGGATTGGAGACAGTTTTTACCGATGGTTATCGGACTACTTTCACTGCATTTGGAGCCTTACAGCATTTTCGGAATGTATTCTTATCACTCCCGCATGATACGCATGTTCGTAAACATCTGTCGGATGTATCGGCAAATTCGTCGGCCAAACGACTTAATATGTTCCTCCGTTGGATGATTCGCCAAGATGAGAACGAGGTTGATTTTGGCTTGTGGAAAGATATTCCCACTTCGGCACTTATGTTACCACTCGACGTGCACACCGGCGATGTAGCCAGAGCTTACGGACTACTCAACCGCAAACAAAACGACTGGAAAGCTGTGGAAGAAATTACGGGAGTACTGCGCTCTTTCGATGCCGTAGATCCCATCAAATACGATTTTGCGCTCTTTGGTATCGGTGTTTTTGAAGGCAAAGAAACAATTGGACAATAAAAAAACAGGCTGAACATCATTATAGAAGTTCAGCCTGCTTCTTTAGATTACCCGATTAAAACTAGAATTCAAATTTCAAGGTTGCACCCAATTGCATAGGCTTTCCCTGTTGGAAGAACTCGCTACCCGACGCATTAAAATAGAATGCATTGTATTTGGTATCGAACAGATTCTTCACCCAAAATTCCAATCCAAGTCCACCTTTATTCACAGCCACTTTGGCATTTACCTGCGAGTAAAAATCTTGCGTAATATCATTCGCTTCCGTCCAGTAAATTTTCCCCACACCGATATATTGAACGGTAGCCATCAAATGATCAATAAAGGTATTTTTGAAATTATGCTCAAAACCTACACTTGCACTAAGCGTATTTTGCGGAGCATAAGGCACATGATTTCCTTTATAATTCACCTGTGCATACGTCACTTTATGCGTTAGCGGATCGGTAATTTTCACCGAGTCGGTGTACGTGGTAAAGCTTGCATTGGCATATCCATAGTTCAAAGCAGCACTGAATCCGGCACCAATATTAGCATCCAACGACACTTCCACTCCTTTACTAACAGCTGCACCAGCATTTGAAATCTTGCGACCGAACCCTGATGGAACAAACTGCGTAAGTTGAAGATTACTTAAATCGCTATAAAATACAGAAATAGACGTTTTTAAATGATTATCAAACGTCAGACATTGTCCACCAATTTCATAATTCCAGCTATATTCTGGTTTGTACGAAATAGCGTCCATCACAGCTTGCTTCTTAGTTGCAGCAGGATTCTGAAGTCCTTTGTCAACCAAATCGGCAAACATTTGAACGTTGTAACCTCCCGCCTTATACCCACGCGAAACATTGGCATACACAAACTGGCGGTTACTCCATTCATATTTCAAGGCTACTTTAGGCAATAATTCCGAGAAATGGATGGATAAGTTGTTCTTCAGTGTATCGGCAAATAAATAAGTTGTTGGTCCCATTTTTATGTGCATGGCACTGTTCGTATTGTAATCGAGGTCAATTTTTTCGTAATCAACACGCAAACCACCTGTTACCGAAAGTCCATCCACCAAAAAGTTATTGTAAGTGGATTGATGAAAAAGGGCTCCTCCACTTGTTTTTGTATTGTACTGTCCCGGCGTTCTCAGGGTTTGATCAGTAATGGTCATTCCCATTTTAGTGAACGACGGTTGGAGTATGTATTTGATCGCATCGCTTTTCAATTCCACCGGTGCATTGTTATCCAACTGTTGAACAAAGCCTGTAGCACCAAAACTCCATTGATAATTATTCGTCGAATTCGATTTCAGGATTATCTCTTCGTTAAACGCATTCTGCTTTTGAGCTTGCTCAATAGTAAAAAAGGACATGGTTGTAAAATCATTATCCATTTTCATTTCATCTTTGAAATACTGGTGAGAAGAAATAGAACTCAATGTCCAGTTTGATGTTTTATATTGAAGGAATAAGCTATTAGTAAGCATATTACGCTTATAGGAACCCGGGTCATTGAAATCCGGTTGCGCTGTAACTCCTGTTGTTCGGCTATAAGCCCCATAAGGGAATGCATCCTGACTAACATAATCGAAATTCGTAGAATATTGCGCTTTGAAACTTGGACTAATATTCCAGTCAAGTTTTACTCTACCACCGGCCGAAGTACTTGCATCAGCCGATTGGTTCGTAAATTTATTAGTAAAAAAACCGTCATCATGGTTATAGTAGCCACTTATAGCATATCCAAAATTATCACCCAACTTGCCATAATGCGCTAGTTTCTCGCCCACCAAACCATAGTTTCCCACATTCACTGAGAGTTTTGTTCCCTGATAACTCAAGGGTGAAAGCGTGTATATATTCACAATTCCACCTTCGGCATTGCGACCATAAAGTGTCCCCTGTGCACCACGCAGCACTTCAATTTGCCTGATATCATAGAAGTCAAAATCGAAAGTCGATTTATCGAAATAGGGAACATTATCCACGTACAAAGCCATAGATTGTCCACTATTTCGCGATCCGATTCCACGAATGTACGAAGTAGTGGACATGGAAGAACCGTAGTTGGGAATAAAAAAGTTAGGCACCTGGCCACTTAAGTCTCTGATAGAAGTGATTTGTGTTGCTGCAATTTTTCCAGCACTAAGTGTGGTTGAGGAGAGCGGAGTTTGCTGTGGTGAGGTTTCTTTCAGCGAACTCACAATTACTTCTTCCAATTGAACCATTTTGGTTGAATCTGCTTGTTGTTGAGCCATTAATGTGGTGCAAAACACAGCAAATACAATTATAAAAAATTGTTTTCTCATTTTTTTGTATATAAATATTGAATACGAATTGATTTCCGATATTGGAAATAACGTAAAAACATACTGCCAAAACGAATGTTTACAGCAGATTATAAGAGTAAAAAGGATTTTATTTTATACAATAAAAACGGGAGGAGGACGAGAAAACTGAACATACGACAGACTGTCGGACAGTTGGAAGTACGGTTCTAAAAACGAGGTAGTTGCTTCAGTTGAACAATAAACGGGTGGAGTTACATCAACCACTACAGGCTGCTCCACAAACATAAAATCTCTTGAACTTACCGAATAGGTAGGAACCTGAACCCGTTCAATGCTTGTTGACTGAACAACAGTTGCATTTATAGATGCAGTATTACTTTCAGTGATAGGGTTCGAAACAAAAAGGCATAGCAAGTACCCTATCACCATGAGAACCTCAGGGATAAAAGTAGCCAACAAACCTGTTTGAAACATGAACATAAGCAGTTACAAGTATTTAGTTACAAGTATTTAGACGCAAATTTATCATCGAAATACTATAACTCTATTCGTTTAAATTTATTGTCAACTATCAATTGAAAAAAGAGCCTCTCATGGGACTCGAACCCGCGACCTATTCATTACGAATGAATTGCTCTACCAACTGAGCTAAAGAGGCAAAAACATTTAGTATTTGTATATTTAGTAATCCCAAATTCAAAATTGCATACAAATATACATCTTTTTAGGCTTCTGAAATGACATATCAGGCAAAAATGCATTTTTATTTTCTTCTGTTTTTCAAATTCAAAATCGTACTTTTGCATTAATTCAATGAACCGACCAAGATATTGGCACAATTAGCACAATAAAAATCATGTCCGACACTTATAAAACCATCATTGCTCCCACCGAAGGAACTTACAAAGAAAAAGGCAGTAAATTTCTGTCGTTTGCCGTTCCGGTGAGCAGTGCTGACGAAGTGAAAGAAATAGTAAAAAACTATCGAAAAGAGTACTATGATTCTCGCCACGTTTGCTACGCATATATGCTTGGTACTGATCGAAAAGAATTTCGTGCCAATGATGATGGCGAACCATCGGGTACTGCCGGACGACCTATATTGGGACAAATAAATTCCCGCGAGTTAACCAATATTCTCGTCATCGTCGTTCGCTATTTTGGAGGCATTCTGCTTGGAACCGGCGGACTGGTGGTTGCCTACAAAGAAGCCACTACCAATGCACTTGATAAGGCTAAAGTCATTGAAAAAACAATCGACGAAAGCATCTCCATACTTTTTGACTATATACTCATGAACGAAGTTATGCGCATCATCAAAGACACCAATGCCCTAATATCGAGTCAAAGTTTCGAAAATCAATGCGAGATGCAACTATCCATCCGAAAACAAGATGCCGGTTTATTGTCCGCTAAGCTCGCTAAAATATATGGTTTGCAAATCAAAGAGTAAATCAAAAAACAACAAATCAAAGCGCACTGCATCGGCATAAAAACAGATTACTTCGCATTTAGTTCAAAAAATAAATTCATAAAACACCATTTATCCAAAAACAAACCGAATTCTCCTGTTTCATTATTGCGAAAAAATCTCTATCTTTGTACACAGAAATGGAAACGAGAAACTTTAAATATTTTTTCGAACAAAGCAACTCACAGACAATAAGTTGTACTGATAAGTTGCCCCTAAGAAATGCGAAAACCAATATAAATCTGTGAAAGGTTTGTGTTGGTTTTTTTTGTAACAAGACCAGCCCTGACTTCTAAATTGGAACAAGGGAAAGTAAATCAGTTTATTTCAGCGCTCAAAATATAAGTACAAACTAACTAAAGCCCCTCTTGGGGCTTGGGGTCAAATTATGAAAAACAACAGTTTAGTATCAATTTCCGATTATAGCAAAGAAGAAATTCTGGCCATTCTCGATTCGGCAGCCGACTTTGAAGCCAATCCGAACCGAAAAACCCTGGATGGAAAAGTGATTGCCACCCTGTTTTTCGAACCTTCTACCCGCACGCGATTAAGTTTCGAAACGGCAGTTGTTCGCCTCGGCGGTTCAATTATCGGGTTTTCGGATGCAGCCACCAGCAGTTCATCAAAAGGTGAAACGCTAAACGACACCATACTCATGGTAAGTTGCTATGCTGATGCCATTGTAATGCGTCATCCCCTCGAAGGTGCAGCCCGTTTTGCGTCGGAAGTAGCTCCGGTACCTATTATCAACGCTGGCGATGGTTCTAATCAGCACCCGTCACAGACTTTGCTGGATCTTTATTCTATTCTGAAAACACAAGGTACACTAGAGAACCTTACCATTTGTCTTGTTGGGGATTTAAAGTATGGCCGTACAGTGCATTCGCTGATTATGGCCATGTCGCATTTTCATCCCACTTTCAAATTTATCGCTCCTGATGAGTTGAAAATGCCGGACGAATACAAGGTTTTTTGCGACAAAAACAATATTGCGTATACTGAAGTGAATGAATTGACTGACAATTTCAATGATTCGGATATTTTATATATGACCCGTGTTCAGAAGGAACGTTTTCAGGATTTGATGGAATACGAGCGCGTAAAAAATGTATATACGCTTAAAAATGACATGCTTGCTAATTCTAAACCAAACTTACGCATTCTTCATCCACTACCGCGGGTAACTGAAATTGATCCCGATGTGGACAGCAATGAAAAAGCATATTACTTCCGACAAGCACAAAATGGTTTGTATGTGAGACAGGCGATAGTGAGTAAAGTGTTGAATCAGAAGTAAAAAGATAAGTAATTCGTATTTTATGGAAAAAGAATTAAAGGTTGCAGCACTCCGCAACGGAACAGTAATTGATCACATTCCGGCAGATAAATTATATAAGGTAGTATCTATCTTGCATTTAGACACTTGCGAACATCAAATAACGATTGGAAACAATCTGGATAGTGCCAAAGTAGGCAAAAAAGGAATTATTAAAATCTCGGACAGAGCATTTGAAGAAGATGAGACAAACAAAATAGCGTTGATTGCTCCGAATGCCAAAATCAATATTATCCGTGATTATTTGGTTGTTGAAAAACGACCATTGACGCTTCCCGCTGAAATTAAAGAAATAGTGCAGTGTGCAAATCCTAATTGCATCACTAACAATCAACCTGTTACAACTCGCTTTCACGTTCAACTTCATGATGGCGAGATAATGCTTAAATGTCATTATTGCGAACGGGAAGTACAACGCGACAAAGTAAAGATTAAATAGAGGCAAGAGCTAAGGAGTAAGTGGCAAGTACCCATTCTTTAAAAAAAAATAATGAAAAAAAATATAGATACAAGCAATAGCAGTGAGGTGGAGATTGGACTGGAACATAATCATGTTTCATGGAAACCGGGAACATTAATATATCCCTTGCCAGCGGTATTAATTTCGTGCGGCAATAATTCAGACAACTATAATCTCCTGACAATTAGTTGGGTGGGAACAATTTGCACCAATCCGCCTATGTGCTATATCTCAGTACGCCCTGAGCGACACTCGTACAATATTATCAAAGAAACCGGTGAATTTGTCATCAATCTCACCAACGAGGATATGGCTTACGCTACCGATTGGTGCGGTGTGAAGAGTGGAAAGGATTTCAATAAATTTGAAGAAATGAAACTTACTGCGGTAAAAGGAGAATTAGTAAACGCACCTATCGTCAAAGAATCACCACTATGCATTGAGTGCAGAGTAAAAGAAATTATCCCGCTCGGTTCGCACGACATGTTCATTGCAGAAGTCGTGAACGTACAAGCTGACACTAAATATATTGATCCAGAAACAGACACATTCAATTTGGGAGCTGCAAAACTAATTGCCTATTCACACGGCCATTATTATAAACTGGGCGAAGAAATCGGAAAATTCGGTTGGACGGTGCAGAAAAAGAAAAAATGAGATACGAAATAGACCTATCAACATGGAAACGCCGCGAGCATTTCGAAGTATTTAAAAACTTCGACGAACCGCTTTTTGGCATCACCGTAAAAGTTGAATGTTCGGCTGCTTATAAAAAAGCAAAGGAATTAGGCTATTCTTTTTCAAACTATTACTTATATTTGTCGTTGAAAGTGGCCAACGAAATTGAAGAATTTCGTTACCGGATTGAAGACGACAAAGTGTATTGCTACGACAGCGTGGGAGCCGGTCCAACCATTTTTCGTGAAGATGAAACATACGGTTGTGGTTACATGGAATATTACGAGGATATTGAGCAATACATGCGCTTAGCCGAGCTGGAAGTAGCCCGCGTAAAAGCAGAACATGGATTGAAATTTCAACCTTCAGGCGAAAATATCATTCATTATTCAACGCTTCCATGGGCTGATTTCACAGCGGTAAACCATGCCCGACGACTGGATATTGGACGAAGTATTCCAAAAATAACATTTGGAAAACTAACCCGTGAAGGTGAGAAAATGTGGTTGCCAGTAGATATTCATGCAAATCATGCAGTTATGGACGGTTTTCACGTCGGAAAATTCGTTGAACATTTTCAGGAATTACTAAATCAGCAGTAAGCAGTAAGCGGTAAAATCAAAAAAAATAAATAAACTAAATAATAATTTCGTCTATCGCCTAAAGACATCCTACTTTAGACCATAGACCATAGACAAAAAAAGATGAAAAGAGACCAGGTAATTTTTGACATCATTGCACGCGAAAAACAGCGTCAGTTGAAAGGAATTGAATTGATTGCTTCAGAAAACTTTGTAAGCGAACAAGTTATGGAAGCTATGGGTTCCGTACTAACAAATAAATATGCCGAAGGATACCCTGGCAAACGCTATTATGGCGGTTGCGAAGTGGTAGACGAAAGCGAACAAATTGCTATCGACCGCTTGAAAGAAATCTTCGGTGCCGAATGGGCGAACGTACAACCTCACTCGGGTGCACAAGCTAATGCTGCCGTATTTTTGGCATGTATGAACGCTGGTGATAAATTCTTAGGATTGAACCTGTCACACGGTGGTCACTTATCACACGGTTCGTTGGTAAACAGCTCGGGCATCCTTTACAAACCATGCGAATACAATGTAGACGAAAAAACCGGACTTGTTGACTACGACCAAATGGAAGAAGTAGCTATCCGCGAACAACCAAAAGTTATTGTTGGTGGTGGTTCGGCTTATTCACGCGAGTGGAACTACAAACGCATGCGCGAAATCGCTGACAAAGTTGGTGCATTGTTGATGATCGATATGGCTCACCCTGCAGGTTTAATTGCTGCCGGATTGTTGGAAAACCCTTTAAAATGGGCTCACATCGTAACTTCGACAACCCATAAAACACTTCGTGGACCTCGTGGTGGTATCATTCTATTAGGAAAAGACTTCCCTAATCCTTGGGGTAAAACAACTCCAAAAGGCGAAATTAAAATGATGTCTGCCCTACTCGACTCAGCTGTTTTCCCGGGAATTCAAGGTGGTCCGCTAGAACACGTTATTGCTGCCAAAGCCGTTTCGTTTGGTGAGTGTCTTCAACCTGAATACAAAGTCTATCAGGCACAAGTGAAGAAAAATGCTGCTGCTTTGGCAAATGCATTGATTGCACGTGGCTTTACCATTATTTCGGGCGGAACTGATAATCACTCTATGTTGGTTGACCTACGGTCTAAATTCCCTGAATTGACAGGTAAAGTAGCAGAAAAAGTATTGGTTGAAGCTGATATTACCGTGAACAAAAACATGGTTCCTTTCGACAGTCGTTCTGCTTTCCAAACTTCAGGTATCCGTCTTGGAACTCCTGCTATCACAACCCGTGGTGCAAAAGAAGATTTGATGGTGGAAATTGCTGAAATGATTGAAACAGTGCTTTCAAACGTTGAAAACGAAGAAATTATCAAATCGGTAAAAGAAAGAGTGAACAAAACAATGGAAAAATTCCCTTTGTTTGCAGACTAATTAATCAGCAGTAAGAAGTAAGCAGTAAGTTGACAAACAGCTTACTGCTTACAGTTTACTGCTCACTGCTAAAATTCGAATCTATGACAGAACACATCTTTGAACTTTCCGAACATACTGACACCACAGTTTTTTACGGCGTAAACAATTCCAATATTCAATTATTAAAGAATCTACACCCCAATCTGCGTTTAATTGCTCGTGGGCATGCTGTAAAAATATCGGGAAGCGAAGAAGAGAGCGCTCGGTTAATTGAAAACTTGCAAAAAATTGAACGCTTTTGCCTTGATAACAATGCATTAAGCGAAGAAAATATTATTGAGTTGGTAAAAGGGAATGCCCCCGACGAAATCAAATTTGAAAACTTGATTCTTCATGGTGTAAATGGCAAATCCATCATGGCACGTACTGCCAACCAACAAAAACTCGTCAAAGATTTTGACACCAACGATTTACTTTTTGCCATTGGACCGGCCGGTTCAGGTAAAACATATACAGCCATTGCGTTGGCGGTGCGCTCTTTGAAAAACCGAGAAATTAAAAAGATTATCCTCAGTCGTCCGGCTGTGGAGGCAGGCGAAAAACTCGGTTTCCTTCCCGGTGATATGAAAGAAAAAATTGATCCATACCTGCAACCGCTCTACGACGCTTTGCAGGACATGATTACCCCGTTAAAACTGAAAGAATACCTGGAAAATGGCACTATTCAGATTGCTCCACTGGCCTTTATGCGTGGACGAACGCTGAGCGACGCCATCGTTATTCTCGACGAAGCACAAAATACGACTACCATGCAAATTAAAATGTTCCTTACACGCATGGGGTTGAACGCAAAAATGATTGTAACGGGCGACATGACGCAAATTGACTTGCCATACGCCCAAAAATCTGGATTAATTGACGCACTCGAAGTGCTGAAGAATGTAAAAGGAATAGCCAAAGTAGAATTTGATGTAAAAGACATTGTGCGCCACAAACTCGTTCAACGAATTGTAGAAGCGTATGAGAAAAGAGCAAAAGAACCACTAGTCCCTAAAGGGGAAAGTAAAAGTGTGCAACAAGAGGTTTTGATACTAAAGAAATAATTTTAAATCAAGTATACTTCACTAAATACACAACATATGAATTTGGGTAAAAGCATACGTATTTATCTTAAAGAAGGAACTGTAACTGGAATCAAATTAGCTGAAGTTGTAAATTTAACTATTCAAGCTTTTTCGTGTCCAAGAAACAAATTGCTTGATTTAAATAAGTATTTTTCAAATGAATCAAACCGACCTGGAATCTATTTTCTCATAGGCATTGATGATAAATCAAATAATGATAAAGTTTATATAGGAGAAGCAGAAAACGTATGGGAGAGGCTAAAGACTCATGATATAAAGAAAGACTTTTGGAATGAAGTAATTTTATTTACAAGCAAAGATGAAAACCTAACAAAATCTCATGTTAAGTACCTTGAAAGTAGACTAATAAGCATCTCAAACAAGTCAAAAAGATATCAATTAGAAAATTCAAATTCACCAAGTCTTACTTCACTTCCATTACCTGACAAAGATGCAATGGAAGACTTTATACTAAACATAAAACTATTGACAGGAACATTAGGTCATAAATTTCTCGAGACCCCTTTATTAACTTCTGATTTAGATTTTAATTCAAATTTTGTTACTCCAAAAGCAGACGAAAATTTCCATATTGAAACAAAAGAGAATATGCTTTTTGAACTTAACGTTAAAGGAGTAAAAGCTAAAGCTATTCAAACAGATGAAGGAGTAGTAGTTTTAGAAGATTCAGAAATTTCTGAAACTGCATCTAGAAATTACGGTTATAAAACATTAAGAGAAAAACTAATCGAAGATAATATCATCAACAACAATAAATTCACTAAAAATTATTTATTTCAAAGTCCTTCTGCTGCAGCAGCAGTTATAGTTGGATATTCTATAAATGGTCGAAATACATGGAAAAACAATGATGGTAAATCTTTAAAAGAGATAGAAGAAAACGAAATCAAAAACAGTAAATAACAAACTCAACAATATGAACGCATTAACTAACACCGATTTCCATTTTGATGGACAAACAAATGTTTATCACGGCAAAGTTCGTGATGTATATACAGTAAAAAACGACTTGCTGGTAATGGTTGCCACTGACCGTATTTCGGCATTCGACGTGGTTTTACCAAAAGGAATTCCTTACAAAGGGCAAATGTTGAACCAAATTGCTGCTAAGTTTTTGGATGCAACGGCTGACATTGTTCCAAACTGGAAACTGGCTAGCCCGGATCCAATGGTAACAGTAGGTCTGCGTTGCGAAGGATACCCCGTAGAAATGATTGTACGCGGTTATCTTTGCGGAAGTGCATGGAGAACATATAAAAGCGGCGTACGTGAAATTTGCGGCGTAAAAATACCCGATGGCATGCGAGAAAACCAACGTTTCCCACAACCTATCATCACCCCTACTACCAAAGCCGAATTGGGTCGTCACGATGAAGACATCACCCGCGAAGAAATTCTAAGTCAGGGCTTGGTATCGGTAGAAGAATATGAGGCTTTGGAAAAATACACCATGGCACTTTTCTTGCGTGGAACTGAAATGGCTGCAGCTCGTGGCTTAATTTTGGTGGATACAAAATATGAATTTGGACGTCGCGATGGAAAAATCTATTTGATAGATGAAATTCATACGCCGGACTCTTCTCGCTATTTTTATGCCGACAGCTATCAGGAACTTTTTGATAAAGGCGAAGCGCAAAAACAACTATCGAAAGAATTTGTACGCGAATGGCTAATGGAAAATGGTTTCCATGGTAAAGACGGACAACAAGTACCCGAAATGACTCCTGAAATTGTAGCCGGCATTAGCGAACGGTATATCGAATTATTCGAAAATATCAGCGGCGAAGCCTTTGATAAAGCCGATATAGCCGACATTACAGCGCGCATAGAGAAAAATGTTGTAGATTATTTGAAAACGGTTTAAAGTATTTTTTACAGACAATTTATTGATTTACAATTGCATCAATCTACGGACTGCACAATTGTAAATTATAAATACATAAATAGCAACTTAAATAAGGTTTTGCTATTTGGTAGTCTCGGAAAAAGCCGTATCTTTGCACCGTCTTAAGAAAAAGGACACACTCTGGAGAGATGGCAGAGTGATCGATTGCAGCGGTCTTGAAAACCGCCGTACTGCAAGGTACCGGGGGTTTGAATCCCTCTCTCTCCGCAATAAAGGGTGTAAATCAACAAGTTGCTTGATTTACACCCTTTTTTACACCCTGAAGCGATTCCCCGCACAATACCCGACGGATATTTTTTTTTGCTTTTGGGCGACTAGTTTCTTGTTGGTGTTCTCAAAAACAGAAAAGCCAGTATTTCACTTTTTCTTTTTGCTTCCACTCGCTTGTTGATTATTATATTTGTTTGGTTCGGTTTTCAATGAAGCTATCCACTTCGAGTACATTTCTTCGGGCATACGTCTGTAGCCTGATTGGTGAAGTTTCATATAAGTCTGCTCCATGTCGGAATACATTTCTTTAATTGAGTTGTCGCCAAAAAGTTCTTGTGGAGTTTTCACATTTTTGGCTTTCATTTGTGCCTGAATGTAAAACTTCTGCGCTTCGGCTTTGGTAAGCATGGCACTTACATTTGTGGGGTGATATTTCAACACAGTACTACAACATTTCAATACAAAATCGGGATTCTCCTTTCCAAACTTATGTTGATAGCCTTGAGCCAAATCGAGCAAGCAATTAGCAACCGATTGTTTCGTGCTTAGCGTGTCCATATACAAACCATTTTTCACAGCATCAACACTTATATAACCCGAAGCCATAAGCCAAGCATCTACAGGGAAAGTTCCACTTGTCAGTTCAGTATTATACCAGCCCATTTTCTTCGAAAAGGTTTTGATATAAATATGATTAGGGGCAAAAGCTAAATAAGCAGGGATATTTAGTTCTTCGGATAGAATTTTATACAGATATGGTAAAGAATGGCAGTTGCCATTTCCTGTAAATAACAACTTTGAAACAAACATCTTCGACCAGTCTTTTTCGCCCCACATATCATCGAAATCATAGGTAAAAGGGGTATGGAGTAAAAAGTGAACAGAGTCAATTGCTACGGGTACTGTATCAGTCAATACTTGAAAAAGTGCAGCATGTTTTATAATATTATTTTTGTCTGTTTCATCATACACAATCGGGCTATTATAAGATACTCCATTTGTCAGTTTTAGAAGATTTAGTATCTCATGATTTACTTGTTTATAATCTAGCTTTCCACTTAGATATGCATTTTCAGTAGATAGAACAGCTTCTTTAAAATTCAAATGACTTTCCCCGGTTAACATGCTGTCAACTTTAGAATATGTCTGAAGATAATAGATATTAGTTGATTCTTGTGCTCTAACGAAAGAGAAACAAAGAATCATGAAGCTTAGTAGCTTAAATTTATGTCGCATCTTATTGTATATTTTTGAAAAGGTAAATGATTTTTAAAATCATAATAAATGACATTCATTTAATGTAAAATATTTTTTACGCAAATCAGCCGTGGATTATTTTCCGCAGACATTAAATTTGGTTCTCTTTCAAATGTTGTGTCATTGAGTTCCTGCATATCTTTTAATTCACTTTGTGTAAACCATGAATAGAAACCGATATTTCTTTTTATAAGAGAGATAAGTTTGTTGTTTTTGGCTTGGTGACTACCATTAAAAAAAAGATCATTAAAGTCATTAATAAGAATGATTTTGTCGCTTTTGGAATTTTTAAAATACAATACAAATGCTATTCGAACATCTTTAGCAGCAAAGGAAGTATCTGGCTTAAGATTTTTTAATTCGGACTCGATTTGGATTAAAACATCACAATTTCTTATTAATGTATCCATTACACCAGTATATTCTATTTCGTAATTTCCAGTATTGGAAATATAAATCTTTTTGAAAGTAGGTCTTTTCTTCTTTATAATATCGCTATATTTAATTGCTAACGGTGAATTAAAATGTTGATAATTATAATAGAATGCTTTAATGGAATCTATAGAACTTTCACAAACAACTTTTACTCTATTGTTTGTCTTATTATCATTTGTTTTGTTACACGCTATTAAGCCGATAATAAGAATGTAATATATAATCACTTTTCTCATCTTGTTCATTAAATTATTTTATTGCCATTTAGTTTTAAATGACTATTCAACCATATATACACCAGTTATTTTATCTCATTTTTGTTTGCGCTGTTACTCAGGTTTGAATTTTATCGGGAAATATGGATAGTGTCTCCAGAAATAAAATCTTTATATGGGAAATGTCTTGACACAGAATCTTTTTGGTTTTCACTTCTTACAAACTTGATAATCGACTTGTCCTTAAATTGTATATTAAAGGTGTCTTTTGTTAGTTTTAATATTCGAACTTTTTCTTTAGATAATATTAAAAATGAATCGTTTAAGCATTTCCAAGTCCAATCGTACACAATATCATTTATTTCAAAACTATATCTTTTGTTTTTATAGTAATCAAATCTCTGGTAGGTACCGTTTTTATGAAAACAATATCCTCTAGGTAATCCTCTATTCTGGATTGGTGGATAAACAATATTCCAATATTTTATATTATTGTTGGATATTAGTTTTTCTTGTTTTTTCTGATTATCGCAAGCCAATAAGCCAATAATAAGAATACAGCATACAATGCCTTTTTTCATTTTGTTCTTTAATATATTTTGTTATCTCCGTTTTGTTTTGCATGTCTAGCGAGCCATCTTTATACACCAATTCTTCTATCTCATTTTGTTTGTGTTGTTACTCTGGTTTGAATTCTTTCGGGTAACATGGATAGTGTCCCAAATTATATTATCCTTAAATGGGTTCTCATTTAATAATGTATCTGTTTGGTTTTGACTTGCAGCAAGTTTAACTATGGTTTTCTCATTTAATTGGAAAGTAAAAGTATCTTTTGTCAATGTCAAGATTTGTACTTTCTTTTTACTTAGAATAAAAAATGAATCATTTAAAGTCTTCCAATTTTTATCATACACAATGTCAATTACTTCGTCATTAAATCTTTTGTTTTTATAGTAATAAAAATCTTGATAACTGCCATTTTCATTGAAACAATATCCCTTGACACAGGCTCTTTCGTTTACTCTAGGACTTATTATATCCCAATACTTAGTATGATTATTTGATATAAGTTTTTCTTGTTTTTTACAATTATCGCAAGAGTAAAAACATATTAGAACCATAAATATTATTATACATGATTTCATATTTTATTGGTTATGTGTTAGAGTTAATTTACAAGAAGAAGTGTCGCTTCCTGTACGTTCGAAGGAAACTGGTTACTCTATCTCATTTTGTTTGCGTTGTTACTCTGGTTTGAATTTTATCGTGTAACGTGGATAGTGGTGTCCCCAATAATATTAATTTTTGTTCTTATTGGAGGATTAATAGTGTCTATTTGATTTTTACTAGCGACAAGTCTAACTATTGATTTGTCATTAAATTGATATATAAACGAATCTTTCGTTAATTTCAAAACATGTGTTTTTCTTTTGCCAAAAATGAGACAAGAATCATTTAAACAACTCCAGCTCCTATCAAGGACAATATCAATTGCTTCATCAGCATACCTCTTGTTTTTATAGTACAAAAAATATTTATATTTTCCGTTGTTGTCAAAACAATATCCTCTTACACAAGTTTTTTTGTTAATTACGGGACTAATTATATCCCAATACTTTACGTTACCATTGGATATGAGTTTTTCAGATTTTTGCTGATTAATGCAAGAATATAATCCTATTGCAATCAAAATTATTATTGTATTTAGTTTCATGTTTATTTTATTTTTGATAGTGATAAATCAAAAGAAGAACTATTTGATCCACTCGTCATGGATAATTTGTATCCAGTGTTTAATTTATTAAATTCATCAATCTTTGTTTGAATTTGAGAATCTTGAGCACCATCTTTATACGCATCAGTAAGAATTCCCATAAACGCTCCAACAACTTGGCTTTTAAAATCTGATGTTGTGTTTCCAAAAGTTTTATTCCCCATTTGATCAAGGTATACTCCTGCATGAGTCAAATTGGATGTTTCTTTCTCACCTTGTCCTAAATCTTTATGATCTTTTTCATGATACAAAGAGCTTTTTAGATTATTCTTGTCATCCAACAATTTATTTAATCCACCTTTTGCATTTAAGTAAACATTTTTCCCAGTCATAAACGCTTGTGAACTAGATGAATTCTCAATTGGCTCATTACTAACGCCAATATTACCTGGACTATGAATGCCAATTTGATTGCCGTAATAACCTGCAATATTAGCTGCTGTTTGTCTGTTGTTCATATTGTTCATTGCTAGTGAGCTAAAAGGAACATTTCCATTATTTGTGCGAACTAATACCCTGTTTGAGTTATCTCCCCCAGGAATAAAATGACCTGTCACATCAAAAAGATCCATACCTTTTAAATCAACATATCTAACAGGATTTCCAGCACAATACGCATAAGGACTGATACTATAATACTTTTCAGCGTGTGGGTCAATACACATACTTGAAAACTCTGCTTTATATGTGGTTTTCGGAGTGTTCTCGTCTAATAATTTGACTACTTTGTTGGTTTTAGTGTTGAACAATGTAGTTCCAATTTGCACCACTTCGGGGTTGTTGAAGAACTCATTGTATTGTCCATTACAGAAAGTTAATGGTTTCTTTTTGAAACCGTGTTTCTTGAGAACGTCTTGTGCATGAGTAAATCCTACACTTGCAGCAAGAATAAAGCTGAGGGATAAAATTGTTTTTCTCATAATGTTGATTTGTATTGTTATTTTGTTGTTTGAATTAGAAATCTCGTTTTGTCTTGTTTTTCTTGCTTTTCTTTTTCCCTACCAATGAAGTTTAGCCACTTATTATATGCTTCTTCGGGCATTTCCTTATAACCGCATTCGTCCATCCAACGATATGTTTTGTTGCGTTCTTCGAGCAGTTTATATATTTTTGGATAATGAACTTTCAGACTGTCGGGATGGGGTCGCCCCACCTGATTTACCACATATTCGAACTTATCGGTCATGCAATTTGCTTTCATGGACATACTTCTTAAACTATTTGGGGCATACTTCAATGCACTATCGGCACATTGAAGAGCAAAACCATCGTAGCCATAATCATGTACATAGTTTGTCGCCAAGTCATTCAAACATTCTGCAATGACTTCTTTCTTGGTTTGAGGCTCCATGTAGATTTTGTTTTTCAAGGCTTCGGCTGTAATAAACCCTGAGCCAATAATTAATGCATCGGAAGTGATATATCCGTTAGTCAATTCGAGATTATACCATTTCCCTGTTTGGTCTTTAAATTTCACGTAAGAATGTCGGGGTGAAAATGCAAGCGAAGCTTCTGTGTTTGTAGCTTCGCACATTATTAGATAAAGCAAAGGCATAGAATGGCATTGACCTTTTTGGGTAGCCAATAGTTTGGAAACAGACATGCTCATCCAGTCTTTCGCACCATTATAATCATCGTAATTGTAACGCATAGGATACGAAGTTATTGGACTTTCTCTGTTTGGGATTTTTATTTTTAAGGTGTCTGCCATAACGCGGAATAGCATTGTGTTTCGGGTTGCTTGATTGTTCCAATTATATCCATCCTGTTTCGCAGCTAGTTTGGCTGTTGTAACTAAATCTTGAATAGCTTTGTTATATTTCGGATAATCAAGCTTTCCTTTTGTGAATGTGTTATCAACCATAAAAACTGCATCTTTCAAACTTAGTGGTGTTGTTCCGTTCAGCATATTGTTGAGCAGTTTCGCTGCTTTTCGATAGCTTTCAGCACTTTGTTTGTCGGCTTTTGAAGGTATGTTGTATTGAATCCCACGTCTACCCACGTTGTATTGGTTCAAGGACTTTTTTAGTTCTGCATCTCTTCGTTCAATTACTCGTCTGTCTTGTTCGTACATATCCAAAGGATTCTTTTGACTTTGGGTCGGATCGTTTGGAACAGTCGGGTAGTTGTTTGTCTGTGGTGTATATGTAGGAACAGTCGACATATTTGCCGGCTGTGGAGTTGTTATTACGGGAAATTGTCCGTAAACACTACTGCTTAATAAAGTCAGTAAAAATAAAATATAAAAAAGAGAAAATATTTTCATCGTTTCTGTCGTCTTTTTGTAATTTATGTTCGTTTTGCTCTGTCTTTTTCTTTTTTTTTCGGCTTGCTGTTAACAATAGAGTGTTTTATTCATCGTTTTCGTGTGCCAAAGTTAATTGAAAGTTACGACATTACAAATAAAAACAAAATTTATTTAATGCACGGACGAAAATGGTGAATAAAACAGAATTGAACGGAACCGATTGCTATGGGAGTAGTATAAAAAGAAGTGGCGTTTCGATTTGATTTATGATATAAAAAGTTGTACTTAGGAATTGTCAGGTAAAAAAATACTCATTTCATTTTTATAACTGTGCTATATTACAGTAGAACTAAATTATAATGTAAAGCCTCTATCATCTCCTTGTTTAGGTTTTATATTAATCCCTATCTCTTTTTGAAACTCCCCATATTTTTGTTTAAACCAGTCTGATATTTCCAGATTATCTATGAGTAGGCGAAGTCGACTCGGGTTTAAACTGTCTTTTTCTATTTTAGCGATAGAGTGATCGGTTTTAAACTCACGTTGGTACTCTGGAGAATAAAGTCTTCCTTTAAAGCCTACAGGTTTCATTGTAAGTATCTTTTGGGTCAATTCCTCCGAAAATCCTATAGCTTTGCACAGTTTTTCAATATTAAATATTTCTCTTATATTTGGAAACAGGTCATATATCTTTCTGAGTTCTTCACGGAGTTTGTCTGTAGTCTTTGTATATTCAGTCTTTAAGTTGTATACCTGCTCATTTACCTGCTTGACTTCAGTTCTGAGATTAGAGTTTTCTGTTTTTAGGTTTTCTATTTCCTGTTGTTGTTTTTTTACTTTGGAATTATCAAAGACAGAACCGATGCCTTCCATAGCGGAAGTAGCTACATTCACTGCTGTACTTTTAAGCTTCTCAGTTTTAATTTCGCTCTTGATTTTAGAGAGCTCTTGGGCTACCTGTTCCTGCTGTTGGAGTAAGTTGCCGATATTCTCCTGTACGCTTTCTGTCTGTGAAAGTAAATCACGATAATACTGCGAGGTGGATAGATGTTTAGCTTCTGAACCTTCAATACCACGATGCAATCCATACACCTGCATCTTCTCTGCATAACTATTTTGATATTCTTTGAGTTTTACACGTGACATTACATCATCAGCACAAAGGCGAACATTGTCTGCGCTTTTCTTGTGGTATTTCTTCTTTGTGGTGGATTGCTCCTGTTTGGCTTTCCTTCGCTCTCCGGTGGTTATGGGCACTATGGTAGCATGAATATGTGGGGTTGTTTCATCCAAATGCAATACCGCAGAAACAATATTCTCTTTTCCATAGGTTTTCTTTAGCCATTCCAGATTATCCCCACACCAGTTGTCAAGTCGTCCACTTGACTCGATTTTCTTCATATCATCAGGGCTACCGGCTAGGAGAATACGAATTGCCCGGACTTGGTTCTTTCCGATTTTACGAGTCAGACCGACATTGTCTAAGCGGTATTGAATAGCGTGTGTGCGATTTGTAACGCCTTCAGGAAACGCAACAAGCTCCTTGTTAAGATATGTTCGTGTAGGGTCGGCATTCTTTGGGGAGATGGTGCGCTCTATGTGGGCAGACATCCCGGTATCCGTGCCGGAGGTTTTTTCTAAATGGAGAACTGCGTAGCCCATGTTCGTAATTTTGTTTGTTTGTTGGTTTGTTGGTTGGATTGTTGGTTGGTTTGCTTGTTGGTTGGCTAGTTGGTTGGCTAGTTGGTTGGTTTGTTTCTGCGTTTCTAAAATCGAAGATTTTTTCTTGGGTTTCCAAAGGGGCTTGCCCCTTGGCTTAGTGGGCTTTTTTAGTGTAGTGCAACGGAGCGTAAAGAAAAAGCCCTAATAAGCTAGGGATATTATTGTATAATTTCCGTTATGGCTGCGTGCTGCCCATTAAAAATCGAGAATAGTATAAAGCAGACCCAAAGTCTGCCTATAACTTCATCCTGTTTGCGAGTTTCTTTGTTTGTACTTTTTCTTCCTCTTGTTTTGTTGGTAGCTTGTTTTCCGGCAATTCATTTTGGGGCAGACTAACTTTTTCTAACAACTTTTTTCCACATAGAAAATCATTTACATCCTTGTACTCCTTGTATTGTGTCGACTGGTCTGAAATCTTTGACCCGTACCTTTTGCGAATTTCATTAGTCGAGTGTATGCCTGCTTCATCATTATCCAGATAGCAGTAGATTCTCTCATACATTTCGAGTCTATCAAGCAGCTTTGTTGTGTTACTCACAGAGTTTAAAATAAAATAATCCTTTTCTTTTAATGTGGATTGGTCGGGATTGTGGCGTAACTTCAAAACCAAATAAGAAAGAAAGTCGATAAAGCCCTCAAAAACACAACACGATGATTTGCCGTTATCAATGATTGTTATTGCCTTTGGAGCAATGCACCCCTTAAAATATTTATTCTGCGTATCATATCCGCCCCATTCGTTAGGAAATGCGATGGCAAAATAAGGCTTGCCGTTGCACTTATAATAAATCTCCTTACAATACTGCTGTGCCAAACCGGTGGGAATCATTCTTTCATTAAGATATTGAATTAAGGCTGTATTCGATAATGGCTTTAGCACAATATCTTCCAATCCTTCAAAAGATTCTTGCTGGCGAAAAGAAAAAGAAAGCGGTTTGATAAATGGTATCTTATCTTCAATAGATTTTAATGCCTGGGCAACACTATCTGTCCTGTGTAGCATCATCGACAGTTTGATGATATTACCTTTTTCATCATTGCCGAAGTCGTGCCACAGGTTCTTATCCCGGTTTACTTTGAATGACGCTTCGCTCTCAACCCGAAACGGAGACAAGTACCAAAGGCTGTTGCCTTGTCCTCTAAGTGGAGTAATACCGTAACTTTGGAGATATTCCTCAAGGACTATTTTTTTTGCTTGTTCTGCATTCATAATGATAAATTGAAATGTGAATAATCTTTTTCTTTTCGCCAGCAAAATTTCTTTATGGCGAAATAGGGATTTATATAGGTTTAGTTTACTTTGTATATATAGAAAACAGAATAAACTAAACCACCTGTATGAATTGAATTTGGAAAGGTTTACTTTACTCTATACTATATATACCCGGAATAAACTAAACTACTTTTATTGATACCCATTAGTAGTGAAAATCCGGATTATACTTATACTTTTTCCCTTCTTGCACAACGATTCGTTTATTGGTCAGAAACACCTTTAATCCAATGATTTTATTTCTGCCATATTTATACCCAACTGATTCGTAAGCTTTCTGTAAAGAGTCGATTAAAGTGCTGTAATTCTGTTCCTCAGCCTGTGCAAAAGCAACTTCCAATGCTTGGCGGTGCTGCTGCTCCGTGAGAGCCTTATAATCAAATCCTCTTTTGGGTGCTGTTTCATTAGGTTGGTAATCCTCAATCAATTCAGGGAGTGCTAACTCATTAATTCTAAAAGCAAACTGCTCAAACTCTACAGCTCGCATATGTACAGATGAAACAATACTTATATCCTTGTCAAACTCATCTTTGGCTATCTGCAATATTGTTTCTGATTTATTGTTCAGCTCCGTACCGATATGACCACGTGAATTATCATCGCCTTTGTTTTGATGCAACACAGTATGAATATGAATCTGCCGTTCATCTGTCCACTGCATCAGTTTGGATATAAGGGTAGTGGCTTCACTTGGAGAATTTATGTCATACGCCAAATCCCTTATACCGTCAATAATGACAAGCCCTAACCCTTGCGTGTGATATATCGCTTTTTCTATGATGGCTATACGCACTTCAGGCGTAAACTTTCTTAAGGCGAGAAATTCGAGTTTATCAGGCTGTCTGTTTAATGGCAGTTTAGCCAACATTAAAACACGTTCCATTACCCGGATACAGTGGTAAGGGCTTTGTTCGGTATCTACATACAAAATATTGGACTTGTTCGGGGGAAGTGTGGCACGATACCGAAGTACCGTACCGTTTACCATAGCAGCTGCTACAATGGCACAAACATTAAAGGTTTTCTTACTCTTTGCTTTTCCTGTCGATGCACTGAAATTTCCCAAGGTGCCTATTACTGAATCACCAATGTGTAGCACTTCAGGAGGTTCTGTAAATTCATCGGTTACACGTAACCGTGCACTTTCCCAAAGGATATTTATATCCTTTTCGGAGCTTTGTTCTTTTGTAGTTGCCATAGCCTTATCCCCTGCCTCCTGTTTTACGACCAGCCAATTCAATGGCGAGCTGAGCATCAACTATAATTTTACGCCCTATCTGCGTAATAGCACGATCTATCTTTCCGCCTTGTTTTATACGGTTAGCTGTGGGTATACTGCATCCGAAAAGTTTAGCTATACCAAGTATGCCGTAAACATACTTTTTAGTTGTATCTACGGTAATGGTAGGTTGCTGTACGTCTGTCACTAGGGAGTTCTGGTGAAGAAACAAAAACTCTTCACCTGTCATTTGCCAAAGCGGCTTTTGCTTTAATTCTTTAATATTCATACTTTACAATGTTACGATTAAACAATAGCCTTGTACTTCGGCTGTGAGGTTCGAACATTGCAAAAATAGGATGGGATGACCCTGGAGTGGAGATGGAAAATTTAAAAATAAATAAGTGCTATTTCTAATATAATCAAATAAATAGCACTTATTAAAAGTCCCAAAACATGGTTGTACCTTGGTGGGTGATAGAGAATGAGACTATATGGTATGACGTTTAAATATTTCGTCAACATTATTCGCAAATAACGTATCATCATCGGTAGCGTTATCACTAACAACATCCCTATATCTTGATGAGTAGTTTGATTCATCTTTTCCCAGTCTGTGAAGAATCACATTTATCCAATAATTTTTCAATTCTTTGTTTTTAATACAATTTGAAAATTTATGTAAAACATAATAAGCCCTTTTTATTGCTGATTTTTCTATTTTTAATGGAGAGTATAATTCCAATAAATTTATTGATTTATAGAACTCTAGTTCTGATAGACTCTCAAAAATAATTCCATCACTGAGTTTGTATACAGAGTATACTAACCCCATGGGAAAATAGGGAGCTAAATCAGAATTCTCAATAAATGTTTTGTATTTTTCGGTCTCTTTAAAATTATCTTTTATCTCATTGAATAGATATTTACTGAACACATAAATTTCAAAGTGATAATCATTTAATAAAAATCCATATTGATCATAAAAGGTTGACTTATAATATTGATCTCTGCTAGGTATTTCCAACTCAATTCCTAAGATAATTTTCAACTCTAAATTTGATAACGCATTATAATGGGGATGCCTTGTTTTGTATGTGTTTAACATGAGCTCTTCTCTTTTATATTGTCTGAAAAAGTTCTTATGTTTTTCATATAGCTCAATTATTTCAATTGCAACCTCCCTCAAATCGTTCAAAATTTCAATCCTTTCATCACTTAATACTTCGGGTGGATATTCTTCTATTATTTTCCATTCGGTGATACATTTCTCATATCCGGTTCGAAAAACATCTTGAGAATCATAATTAAAATCTGTTCCTTCTGTATTTAGTTCTTTTATCCAATACTGCTTAATGTCCATTAGTATAAAATGTAACATTGACTGTACAAGTTCTTTTTTCATAAACCTATTTTTTATAGTTGGTTAAATTTGCTCATTGCATTCGCTTTAATATCATCGGCAACATCAATATAGGGTTTCATTGCCTTGTAATCGCTGTGCCCTGTCCATTTCATGACCACCTGAGCAGGAATACCCAGCGATAGGGCGTTGCAGATAAAAGTCCGACGTCCTGCATGTGTTCCCAGTAGTGAATATTTAGGTGTAACGGTATCTATACGTTCATTCCCTTTATAGTAAGTTTCCCCTACGAGCTCGTCAATTCCTGCTAATTCTGCCAATTCTTTCAAGTAGTCATTCATTCGTTGATTACTAATAACCGGGAGTGCTTTATGCTCTTCAAAATGCACATCTTTATATTTCTCTAGTATGGCTTTGCTGTGTTTATTCAAATCAATAATTAGGCTGTCAGCCGTTTTTATTGTAGTGACTTCAATATGTTCCGGTTTAATATCACTACGTCTCAGATTATGTACGTCTGAATACCGTAAACCGGTAAAGCAACAAAACAAGAATACATCACGCACACGCTCCAAATATTGCTTTGTTTCAGGTATTTGATATTCACGCAATTTGGTAAGCTCTTTCCATGTAAGAAAGATTACCTTTTTAGGGGTATTCTTTAGTTTAGGTTTGAATGTGTCGTAGGCTGTGTTTTGATTATACCCCTTTTTGGAACTCCAACGGAGAAACCATTTCAAAAAACCTAGCTGTTTGCCTATAGTACTGTTTCGCATATCTTTTTTGTCTCGAAGATAATCGACATAGTCAGTCAGTTTTGGCTCATCAAAAGAGTCAAAAGACAAAGTTGAATCAAAGTCTTTTAAATGATTTTTGGTCGCTGCAAATTTTTCGTAGGTAGAATCTGTCCAGTTGTTTTGTTTTCCGCATTCTTTGACGAACTCATCAAAAACTGATATAAAATCAATATCTGACTTTTTCGGCTTGGCCTCAGCTTCCAAGATGGGTTTGTGCTTGGCATTAAAGGCTTCCTTAATCTGTGTAGGAGTTGGCACGATATTTTGCACCTCAAATTCTTTAAAGATATTCTGAATTTCAGTGTAATACTGCAATAAATTAGAATTAATTTCGGATGCACTTTGTTTGAGCTTATTGAAACAGCCATTTTTAATCCGCTGTTTGTCACTATCCCATTTGGATACATCAATACGATAGCCGGTTGTAAACTCTATACGCTGACTCGAAAACACCACACGCATACGGATAGGAACGTTCTCCACTACCGGTACACCGTTTTTCTTTCGGCTCTCTAAGGCAAAAATAATATTTCTTTTTATATTCATTATCGGGTGTTATTAAAATCAACACCCAAAGATACACCCATTATTTGAGATATGCAATGATATTCTAAGAAATTCCAATAAAATCAATTTTGTAATAACTTGTTTACTAGCATATAATTGCGCATTAATGATCTTATGTGATTTTATAGGTGATAGAGCCTCTCTCTCCGCAAAATATGCTGATTTACAGTAAATTACAAACACTAGGTACTAAAAAAGGAACTAACATGCATATGTTAGTTCCTTTTTTTTATCAATTCGAATAGCCCAGAAAAGCCTGGTCTCTGTAAAAAACCTATATAACTGAGTCGATTCTGTTTATTTTGTTTATTTGTTGCATTAAGGTTTTGTCTGTACGAGCGGTCTGTATATTGTATCTTGATTGCATGTTTAATAGCATCTCAGCTTCCAATCCCAAAACTGCTTCAATACACAATGCAAATTCAACACTCACAGAACGCTTTAGATTCAATATTTCGTTTAAAACGGTGTAAGAAACGCCCATTTGTGTAGCTAGTTTACGTTGAGAGATGTTTATTAATTTAATTTCAGCTTTCAATATTTCACCAAGGTGTGTTGGAGAAAAAGGTATCATTTTATTGGCAAAAATTTTCATATGGGTTATTTCTATTGGCTCAAGTACTTTTAATTTATGTGATAATCAGCTATAATTCCGTTTATGAAGCAAAGATGTAGATATTATTACTGTCTAGTCCTGAAATATGTTTACAAAAAAGTAAACAAAAAACAGGATTATGAAAGTGTCTAGTCCTGAAATAGGTTTGGAAATTGTTTCTTTACCTTGTCCAACCAACAATAGGCTTTGTTCATATTGGTTTTGTAACGCTTGTACCGTTTTCGTACCCACCACACGATCCTTTGCCGTAGCAGTAGAAAAACAGGATTAAGTTCCGTTATCCTGAATTTGCCATAGTAGTTTATCCAACCTCGAATAAGGGGTTCTAAATACGAGGCGACACCTACTATGCTTTTAAAGTTCAGCCGATGGATTTCCAATTCTTCCAACTTGTCCGCTATCCGCTTCTTAGAACTGATGCTTACGGCACAGTCGAAGCCCAGAAATAGTTTTCCTGTTTGCTTTGACTTTGTGCTGCGAGGTTGGAAGGAGTAACCCAGAAAATCAAACTTCACTGTTTCATGTTTCTCTTGTCGATGGTAATCGCGACAATAAACCAGCTTTGTTTTCTCAGGGTGTAGTTCCAGTCCGCACGCTTTCATTCGTTCATCAAGCGCTTCGAGCGTTTGCTCGGCTTCAGCTTTTGTCCTACAGTGGAGTATGGCATCATCGGCATAACACACAAACTCTACTTTTGGGGTATTTTAATAACCTTAAAAAGCATTTAGATTAAACAAGAGAAAATAAAAACAGACCGGCTCGGGAGAATCGGTCTGTTTGCTTTAGTTATAAGGTGAGTTGAGGTTACAACCCCGGATATGTTTACTTAGATACAAAGCTGGTGATGGACTGTGGTGGTAAAGAAACCATCTTTCCTCGCAGTAATCCTACCGGAGACAGATTCTCGCCTTCTTTGTCGGAAGTGCAATACATCTGCCACTTTAGTTTTTGTCCATTATCCAAAAAGAAATTGAATTTCTGATTCTCTTTTGAGTAGTTGATCACCACTACCACCCATTGTTTATCTCTGTTTTGATAAGCCGAGCACATGATCCCTTTAGGATCTGTATCACCTTCCGGCACGATTTGCCCGGACGCGTCGCTACCGGTCATTTGCACCCGAACAGCTCCGGGACGGATAAAGCGACTGTAGTTTCCCAGAGCCCAGAGCAATTTCGAATCTTCTACACGCCCCGAATGTAATTCGTCATCGCTATGTGCCCGAATAAGTCCATCCTTGTAATCTCCTCCTATAGCCCGCCACCATTGCCAACTGGAAGCACCAGCATATACAATATCATGATGAATAATACGGGCTACATAAAGGGCTGTTTTCATTGTTCGATCGTAACCTCCGCCGCCACCAATCTCTTCGTCATTACCCATTATACAAGTTTCGGTTTGCCAAAAGTTGACCTTGTATTTGTTTAAAGAGTCGCGCAACTCACACCGGAGATCATGCAAATTGCTTAAGGGTGTATTGGTCCAATAACTGTGTCCTGCTATTAAACGGGAAACATTGGGGGTATCACCTAAATAAGTACTCACGCTATCGGGACTGAATAAAGTTCTGAGACTATATCCCCGTTGCCAGTCCGTCATATGCGTGCGAAGCAAACAGCGATAATCAGACGATTCGTTCACCAATATTTTTGTATCAATGCCTCGCTTTACAAATTCCCTGCTAAGGCATTTGACCATGTGGGATAACTCCCTGTTGGTAGCCGGCGTTCCCTCTTGTTTTGGGCCTAACCAATTCCAATGTCCGTCAGGTTCATTTATAGGAGAAACATAGTCAAATTTTATTCCGTCCTTTTTTTGTATGCCTTCCACTACGCTGGAAAGAAACCGGGCATAATCATCATAACATTCTGGTTTTAGATTGAAAGTGCCACCGCGTCCGGTATTGGTTGCCAGTCCGTTTTGCGTAAAGTAAACCGGTGGAGAATTCAGAAATGCCAAAAAATGGTTTACTCCCCTCTTTTTAGCCAGTTGTAAAAAATTACGCTGCCCTTTTTGTTTATCCCAGTTATAAGTTCCGTCGGTTTGTAAAAAACATTCGGTACGGGTTACCGGCGATATAAGGCTTTTCTCGCCCTGCTCCATACTGCCGGCACCAACATTGAACCTCCACAACGAAAGTCCGATGCCTTTTGGTTGTCCATTTGCAGCATTTTCGGTACTAAAAAGCCAATCAGCAATTTGCTCCTGCTGTTTCTGAGGCCATAGTCCCACAAAATGCATACTCCACGCATCCGATGCTCCGAAGTGCTCCATTTTCTGGCAAACATGTTCTGTTTCTATTGTATAATGTGCAATGCTTTTACATTGCACATTCGTTGTGAAGAAAATAATACCGACAAAGGACAGTAAAATTCGATATCTCATACTTAATTTACAAAGGTATTAATTCAACTCGTATACTAAAGTAGCCACAGATCTGGCCGGTAGAACTCCCGTTTGCTGATCCGGTTCCAACTTCAAATCTTTTGCAGCCGATGTTGTGTATTGTTTTACGGATGACGTTTTCTTGCCTAAGCTCTGAATGTCTGTACTGATTTTGATCGATTTCTTAGTTGCATTAGTATATACCACCACAAGTTTGCTTTTGTCGGGCGATAAATAGGCAGAGCCAAAGAAGTTTTTCGACTGTTGAGGAATATTCAAATCAACCCTCTGATAACCGGGGCGTACAAACAAACTGTAGTTTCCGAGAACCCACAGGTTTTTTCCAGCAGAGTAAGTTCCACTCTTGGCTATATCACCGTAATCTCCGTCGGCCGGAGTGATACGAATTAAATAAAAGCGGCTTTTCTGACTCCAGCACTCCGGTGCAGCACTTGTCCAATAAGACCACGAACTGGCATTTGCCGTCACCAGATCCTGATGAATTACTTTCGACATAGCTAGTGCCAAATCCATATACGAAGCATTATCATAGTTCGGAGCATCTTCATACCCGTCTCCCATCATACTCCATTCTGTCTGGTAAACTTTCAGATTGTTGTTTTGAGCAGCAGTGTGTACTTTGGTACGTACGTCGGTCAACATGCTCCAGTTTAAATCTGTCCAATAACTATGACCGCAAACAATGCCAGCCGTATGTTTTAAATTTCCAATATAGTTTTGCGAACTTTGATTGAAAAAATCATTTATCACATTACTACGTGCCGGACCTACGTCACTGCCTGTTTCATAAAGATAGTTCCATGCTCCGGCTTCGGCAAGAAGCATTTTTGTATTGTCCAGTCCGGCTGAAGTCATACTTTTATCCAGTTCTTTGGCCAGTCTGGCTACTTCACTATTTTGCCAGCCACTGCCTTCTTGTCCGCTGCCCCAGTTATATTGTGGTTCATTTACCGGGCTAATTAAGGGAATTGTGTACCCCTGTTGTTGGAAATGAAGTGCAACGGCCGATAAAAAGTCAGCAAATTTGGCGTAGCTATCATCCTTCAAATTACTGTAAGCTCCCATATCCGAGTATCCTTTACCATTACGGGTAAAATACACCGGAGGAGTATTACTAAAAAGTACAAATTGGTTACAGCCATAGGACTTAGCCTGTTGCATGAAGTATTGCTGTCCCTGCGCCTTGGTCCAGTCGTATGTTCCGGTTGCCGACAAGAAACATTCTACCCTACGCGCTTTATCAGCTATTCCACTGTTATCACCCTGCTCTGCAGAGCCGCCACCCACATTCACCCGCCACATCGATAATCCGATTCCTTCAGGAGTTCCGGAGTTTACATTTTGCGAGAAGAGCAATTTTGCTATTCCTGCTTTGGCAGAAGTGTCCCAATATTTACCGATATAGTCCATTGTCCAAGCATCCGATGCCGCAAAACCATCCATCGTTTGATAGGTCGTTGCGGTATTAATGGTTGCATTTATAGTGGAGTCGGCACTAACTTGCAATGTGTAGTCCGGCGTAAAAGACTTGTCTTCGCCGCATGACCACAAGGCTAGCATACACGTGAGTCCGTAAAAAATATTTTTTTTCTTCATTGTATTGTTTATCAAAAAAGAGTTTATTGTTGTATTTATAAAAGCACTATAACCGTTTATTTGGCCTGCCTTTGAATATGATTTTACCAGAATCATATTATTGTCCTTAAACATATCAGGATAATACCCTTGATTCTTTATTCCAAAATCAAAAATATTATCCTGACCACAACCTAATCTTACCTTTATTTACCTTTATTTACCTTTATTTACCTTATTTTATTAATATCCCGGATTCTGTACGATACTTCCATTCGACTTCGTTACTTCTGTAGAAGGTATTGGAAACAATTGATCACGGTCTTCTTTGAAATTGACACCTTTATTACTATTTTCTTTTTGGTTCTTCTTCTCGTACAAGTCTGTAGATGTTAAAGTGTTATACTTCACAAAGCTTCCGTCGGTTCCCATAACGTTGCAGATCGCTTTTTTGCCATTATCATCTTTCCAACGGCGCAAATCATACAAACGATTATTTTCCAAAGCCAATTCCAAGCGACGCTCTAATCTGATTGCATCACGGAGTGTTTTGCCGGTAGAAAGAACATCTGCCAAACTCACGCGACTTCTTACTTTATTCAGACCCCATTGAGCCTCAACATCGTGACCTAACGCATTTTCCACTTCAGCATACATCAACAGTACATCTGCGTAACGAAGCAAACGATAGTTTAACGGAATATGAGAGGCGTCATACGGAGTGGGACGTTGACTTACCGGTATGTATAGTTTACGTGTTACACGTCCGGATTTATGCTCATCTGCTTTAACAGGATAAGGTTTGTCCACTGTCCAGGTTGCATCTCCTGCAACAGAAGTAGATCCATCTTTTATAATGGTCCAGTTTAAACGAACATTGTCACCGGCATCCAGAAAAGCTTTTTCCAAATTACTGGTTGGCAATCCCCATGACCAGCCTGAGTCATCGCGTGATCCGCAAACCACAGAGATTCGTTCGCCCAGACTATACGTAATATCACTGTTTGTCTGAACTTCAAAAAGAGACTCAATGCTGTTATTATTAGCTATGCTCCATACATCTCCGAAACTGGGAAGCAAATCGTATTCAGGTGTGTTTCCTGCATATTTTCCACGACAGGTGACTTGTTGCAACAAATCTTCCGCCTCAGTATATTTTTCTTCATACAGGTACACTTTTGCCAGAAATCCTTGTGCAGCACCTTTAGTAACACGTCCTAAATCATTACCGGCATATCCGTTTTTCTTTGGTAAATCAGCAATTGCATCTATCAGGTCTTTCTCAATTTGTGCGTAAGTTTCTACAGCCGTTGCTTTTGCAATGCCTTGTGTTTCGTTAGGCATTTTTAGTCCCAATACCAATGGAACACCTCCAAAATTCTTTAGCAAGTCAAAGCATTGGAAAGCCCTTAAGAATTTAGCCTCGGCAATATATCTTTTCTTCAAAGATTCATTTTGGAAAGTGACTTCCGGAATTCTTTCAATAGCCACATTGCATCTTAAAATTCCTTTGTAACGGTATTGCCAGAAGTTTTGACAACCATTGCTGGCAGAATAAGTATTACCTGTATAGTGAGCCAAATCACGATAAGACCCAGGATCTTGTGTGGTATTTCCCATCCACATGTCGTCCGAACACATGTCACCTATAATATAAAACTGTTGAACTTGCCACCAGTCATCAAAAAAAATAGATTGGTAACAACCGGTAACCTGTTGTTTACATTCGTCCTCAGTTTTGAAATATTCACTCAAGTCCTGCTGTCCTTTTACCGACTCATTTAAGAAATCCGAGCATCCTGTAAGGGCTAAGATCAATGCAGTACATATTGATAGTTTAGCTATATATTTTTTCATGTCTTTAAATTTTAGAAATTCATATTTAATCCGAAAAGAAAAGTACGGGAATTAGGGTAACCCGCCCCATCTATACCAGCTTCAGTAACGGATTTTCCAATAGAAGCAGCTTCCGGATCCATTCCTGAGTATTTGGTAATGGTAAACAAGTTCTGTGCAGAAAATGATAATCTTACGGTTACGCTTTTTATCATATTCTTCGGTAAAGTATATCCTAATTGTAATAATTTACAACGAAGATATGAGCCATCTTCCACAAAGAATGTAGAAGGACGTTTGTAATTCATGTTTGCATCGTTCACCGACAAACGGGGAATATCGTTACTGGTGCCTTCACCGTGCCATACTTTATTAAATGTTCCGGCATATACATTCTCGCCACCTACACCTGAATATTTACCTTTGGTTGTATTAAATATGTCGTTTCCATAAGTACCGTAGAAGTTGGCTACAAGATCAAGATTCTTGTAAGAAACATGTCCGTTCACACCCAACATCAATTTTGGAAATGCATTACCAATATATGTTTTATCTTTTTCGTTCAATACGCCGTCATGATTCAAGTCTTTATAACGAATATCACCTGGTTTTGCATTGGGTTGAAGTATTTCCCCGTGTTGTCCTGTGTATGAAGTTACTTCTGTTTGGTTTTGGAAAAGACCGTCAGCAACATATCCGTAAAACTGACTGATTTGTTGTCCTTCTTCATTACGAATAATATAATCTCCATTAAAACCACCGGTATAAATAGGTTCACCCAACAATTTGACTGCTGTATTCTTGACAGATGAAAGGTTAACCCCTACACCATAACTAAAATCACCTTTATGATCTTCCCAATTGACAGATGCTTCCCAACCGGTTGCTTTCATGCTACCGACATTCTCCCACATTTGTCCGTTCCACATTGGGTAACCTAAGACCAAAAGATTATCTTTCTTCATCAACATGTCTTTTGATTTCTTATTGAACCAGTCAGCTGTAACGGTTAATCTGTTGCCCAGGAATCCCATATCAACTCCTACTCCATAGTCTTCTACAGTTTCCCATTTGATCTTGGCATTTCCTATTGAACCGACAGATGTACCGATTTCGCGGCTAGCTCCCGCCCCATAAACATAATCGGAAGAACCAATGGTTGACTGATATGCTGAGTTATCGATATTTTGGTTACCTACACGTCCCCAGCCTGCACGGATTTTCAAATTGTCGAAGATATGTTGACTTTTCATGAAATCTTCGCTGGTTAAGCGCCACGCAACAGAAGCAGCAGGGAAGGTTGCATATTTATTTCCGGCAACAAATTTTGATGAACCATCCATACGCATTGAAGCGGTTAAATAGTAACGGTCATTATAGTTGTACATAATACGTCCTAAATAAGAGATCAGAGATGAGTATTCATTCACGCCTGATACTTTCTGATTTAGCGTACCTGCATTTACATAACGAAGTGTCTCATCGTTTGATGGTGTTTTATCACGCGATCCATCCAACCAATAGTCCTGAAAACGTTCAACGGTATAACCAGCCATCAGATTCAGGTTATGTTTTTTATTGAATGACTTCATATAAGTAGCCGTATTTGTCCAGTTCCAGTCTACCCAATTTTCCATTTTACGTTGGGCAGTGCTGTTCTGAGCTTGTTCTAAATTATCAATATAGAATTGCGGAGTAAACGAATCCGACAAGCGGAAACGGGCATTCATGCCGAATTGTGAACGAATAATCAAATTCTTGATCGGTTCAACGCTCACGAATGGTGTCGCCAACAATCCGTACTCATCGCTCTTCTTATCCAGGCTTGCTATTTTCCCTGCGGGATTCCATACCTGACTGTTGTTAGATCGTTTATAATTGCTGTATTGATTACCGACCCATTCACTTTGAGGACGCATCACCGGAGTGGTCGGATCCATAGCCATAATTTCGCCCATTATATTGGGAGTATCGTTCCAATTCTCGTATTTAGGTGTAAAATCAACACCAGCTTTCACTATCTTGTTAAAGTCATACTGCATGCTGAATCTGGCAGTGAATTTTTGCCAGTCGCCTTTAGTATATTGAGCAAATTGTTTAAAGTAGCCAATAGATGTAGAGAATGTCAGTTTATCTGTACCACCTGAAAATCCAAAGTTGTAATTTTGAATCAATGCCGTAGAGCGCATTGTTTCGTTCCACCAATCGGTTCCTTCTGCGTCAGTGATATTATCCTTACTGTTGTATACAGGTTCGTTGCCGTCGTTAATATATCTGGCTTTAAATACTTGTTCGTATTCCGAGGCTTTTGCCATATTGGGTTTTGTCAGTGTTTGAAAACCGACTGAAGTAGACGCTGTAAACTTGGTAGCACCTTTTTTCCCTTTTTTAGTTGTAATCAAAACAACTCCATTGGCTCCGCGTGTACCGTAAATTGCCGCTGCCGAGGCATCTTTCAGCACTTGCATGTTTTCGATATCATCTTGATTCAAGAAATTGATATTCGTTCCAACAGGCATTCCGTCCACAACATACAAAGGGTCTGAACCATTGATGGAAGAAACTCCACGGATAATTACGCGAGGCGTAGAACCCGGTCCACCACTATTGCTGATTTGTACACCATTGATTTTACCCTGCAAAGAGTTCATCACATTACCCGAATTGATAGCTTTTAACTCGTCTCCTTTAATGGCTGAGATAGAACTAGTCAAATCACTTTTCTTAACCGAGCCATAACCAATTACTACGATCTCATCGAGATTAGCGATACTCTCGGTCATTTCTACATTAAGAACGGTTTGTCCGTTCAATTTTATCTCTTGTGTTTTGTAACCGACCATCGATAAAACAATGGTACCGGTTTTTGGTACATTGTTCAAGGTAAAATTACCGTCTAAATCCGTTAATGTTCCATTATTAGTTCCCTTCACCAAAACCGGAAGAGCCATCATTGGCTGTTTGTCACTAGCTGAAGTGACTTTACCTGTCAACTTTACTTGCTGAGCAAAAAGGCTCAGCGTAAAGAACGACAATAAAATTATTAGATATTGTTTCATGTTTTTATGGCATTTTATGTGTTGAATCATTAATCAATTGGATATAATCTTGAACGTAGAAGATGGGTATCAAACTTAAACATGTATTTGCCGGTCTTCTTCACAGTTACTTTTGTCATATTCTTACCGGTGTTTTTTGTATTAGACTCATTTTCGCCTGAATCAACGTCTCCATTTTCAAATCTCCAGAATGGTTCTATCCACCAACCCCATGAATGTTTAGGAGTAATAGTAAACTCTATTGTAGTACCGATAGTTAAACTCATCTGAGCGTAGAAAAGGAATTTATTGTCTGCGTCCTGCGTCAAAACTAAAGGATCTGAAGGGCTCCATTGCGCAACTCCCGGTAATCCTGCTCCAGCCAGACCTATTTGAAAAGGAATAGTTCCATCAACAGCATTGCTTCCATTCAAATTGAGAGGTGAACCTATTGCCAGTGGAGTATCGGTTGGCACATATGAACTTACGCTATATGCACCTGTTTGAGTATTAAAGGTTATAACATAATATCCTTTTGTTGGAAGTATAATTGGTTGCGAGTAATCCGGCTCATCTGTTAAGACATTCGTATTGTCGGGATTGATACCGAAACAAATCGGAGAAAAATCCGTTTTTTGAGGAATGAAACGAACCTTCGTATTGGCAGCTTCAGAATAATAACGAGCTCTGTATTGATATGCACCGGTGTGTTCCATCAACATAGGCACACCGAATAAATCGCTTGTCAGTTGTTTTACATCCGTTACATCTGTCAAATACATTTTTGCAAAATCAGGCATTTGAGATACACTAACCATACAATTTCGCACAACTTTGTTCGAAAATTTATCTACAGCTGTGATCGTCATCGCATACTTAGCTGCAGATGAAGGAAGTGTATATAGCTTAATCGCATCTAATTCTTTCACACCTGCTGCTGGAATACTATCTGAGATATTAAGATCCGGAATTGTAATTTTTACATAATCCAAAGCCTTATTATCAGCGGTTGCGAAATGTACTTTCAGCATCGTCTGGCTCTTGATCAACACCGTAATCGCGGTATCGGGAACAATAACAAACGTAGGAGCGGTGAAATCACCATCCATTGTCACCGATAAGGTAGCATCGGTAGTACGTCCGCCAACATCGGTAGCCGTCACTTTAATAGGAAAGTTGTTACCTGCAAGGGTTAAAGCTGTTAGGAAATTGTAATCTAAATCGTAAGAGTCAACAGGTTTGCCATAGATATCCAGTAAATCAATGGTTTTGTCCAATGACAAATCTGAATTCTCTAGTCTGATAGATTTTAATCCATCATTGTCTGTCACTTTACCTGAAATGGCGAACTTGCGTCCCGGTTCAGTTTGGATGTGGTCTGCACTTAATGTAATAGTAGGATTTTTTCCATCCACATTCGGATAGTCATCTTTACTACAGCCGACGCAGAGAAAGAGTGTTGCGAGAAAAGTCCACAATATAGCTGGACGGAATAACTTAATCTGATGGTAATTCATAATAAGTAGTACTTTTTTAAGATTAATATAATAAAAGGATCATCTTGTATTGCAAATTGAAACTTGAAATACGGTTGCAAAAATAGATCAACTTTGTTTTAAATGTCGTATACAAATCATGCATAAAAGGTCGCTAATTATGCATAGATCCATCAATATCACAATAAAAGAGATTTTATCTTTATCTTTGCTGTATTGGGAAATATGATAAAGAGCATTGATAATATGAAAAGGAAACTCTCACTTTTAATTATAATTTTACCTGTATTAGCATGGGCACAGCCCTACGCTGTGAAGCAGTTAAGTCTGGAAAAAGGCTTGTCAAACAACTTTGTTGTGAGCATTGCTCAAGATAAAGAAGGGTTCTTGTGGTTTGCTACAGATGAGGGGCTGAATAGATTTGACGGATCTCATTTTATTACTTACTATAAGGAAGAAGGAACACAACGAGGTATCACCGGCAATGAATTAAATTGTTTGCTCGATGATCCGAAAGATTCTGTTTTATGGATTGGCACACAACGTGCAGGATTGAATGCCTACGATTATATTCATGATTCTTTTCGATACTATTTGCACAATCCGAAAGATCCCCACAGTCTCGCCACCAACGACATTACTAATATACAACCGGCAGCCGACGGAAATTTGTGGATTACCACTTATTGGCAAGGGGTTGACTACTTCAATAAAAAGGAACAGCATTTCATACATTACAATCAGCAGACCGTAGTTGGTCTTGGCAGCAACCACATATGGAGTGTGGCCGATGGTGGTAATGGAATTTTGTATATTGGTCATGCAAGTGAAGGATTGAGTATACTCCACATTAAAGAAAGACGGGCCAAGAATTTCAAGAACAATCCACTCCTATCCAATTCTCTGCCAGGAAACGATGTCCGTTGTGTGTATAAGGACAAAACCGGAAATATATGGGTGGGGACAAACAAGGGATTGGCACTCTTTAATCCCATTAATGAAGATTTTATTTCATTTGCCAAAAACAAAGGTCCACTCTCCAATTCGATTTTTGATATCCGTCAGTTTGATGACAACAAGCTATGGGTAGCAACAGAGTTTGGTGGCATCGTCATTCTCGATTTGACTCAACAGCTATTTTTATTGCCTCAGCAAACGCAGTTTCAATATATTAAGGCCGGAGATGATAAATATAGTCTGGCAAGCTCGAGTGTTCGTTGTATTTTCCAGGATTCTTATAAGAACGTATGGGTGGGATTATGGGGAGGAGGCGTAAATTTCCTTAGCAAGGATTCAACGCTATTTAACACTTTAAACTATTCAACGTCTCAATCCTCTTTGACCAGTCTGAATGCAAAGGCTGCCATTAGCGCTTGTGTCGACAAAAGTGGAAAGCTGTGGGTGGGTACAGATGGAGGTGGCATCAATGTATTCGACAAAGGGAAACGCGTAAACGTATACCGAAAAGAGATCGGCGACCTAAGCGAAAACTCTATTCAGGCTGCTTTCTGTGACTCCAGGGGAAATCTTTGGTTTGGAGTTTTTAATGGTGGAGCATACTATTATGACATGCGCACCGGAAAATTTCGTCAGATATTTCCACCTGAGACTAAAAATGCGGATGTACGTTCGTTCTTCGAAGACAAAGATCAGCAAATATGGATTAGTACAAGTGAAGGTATCTACAAAGCTAACCTGATAGACCAACGGGTTACTATTCATCATGACTTGACAAACAATCTGGTAAGAAGTGTTCTGAAAGACTCGCAGGGACGTGTCTGGGTAGGCACTTTCGGAGGAGGCGTTGGAGTATACAATGCTTCTTTCAAGTTTGTCCGCATGTTTAACACGGATAAGCATTTCCCTTCAAATACAGTAAACCAGGTATATGAGGACAACGAAAAACGCATATGGGTGGCAACCGGAGAAGGTTTGGTTTGCTTTCCGTCATTAAAGGAATGGAAGTACAAACTTTACGGTTGGAACAGCGGATTGAACAATGTTCACATTCGGGCTATTACCGAAGACAAACACGGAAATATATGGGTTAGCACCAATAAAGGGATTAGTTGTTTGGAAAAAGGGCAAGAACGATTTAGCAATTACGATCATCATGACAATGTACCACTGTCAAGTTTTGCCAGCAACTGCGTCACCGAACAGCGTGATGGAACACTTTACTTCGGATCTAACAATGGAATTTGCTATTTCGATCCGGAAAGAGTTTTGATGAATAGAGAAGCTCCACCCGTTGTTATTACGGGAATGAAGATATATGGGTCGCTAAATAATTCTGAGAATAGTGAAACGGAAGTGATACTAACCTCTGAAAAGAAAATTAAGCTTAATTATACACAGAATAATTTCAGTATCACTTTCAACGTACAAAACTACGCGCTGATCGATCAGGTAGAATATGCATACATGCTTGAAGGACTCGATGATGAATGGTATACGGTGACTGACAACCAGATCGGCCTCAGGAATATTCCTGCAGGTAACTACCGTCTTTTGATAAAAGCACGTATCCGAAATCAGGAATGGTCAAAAACTATTACGAGCAGATCGATAGAAATTATGCCACCACTATGGCGAACATGGTGGGCTAATCTTTTGTATCTGATAATGGGTGTAGCTGCATTGATTACTTTTCTCCGGGCCTACAGACGCAAAGTCAATCTGGAATATCTGTATGCATCAGAGAAAATAAATCATGAACATGCCCAAGAACTTAATAATGAACGATTGCGCTTTTTTACAAACATTACACATGAGCTGCGAACTCCGCTTACACTCATTCTGGGACCGTTGGAAGATATGTTGAGAAGCAATACTCTTTCCAAAAAAGATCATCACAGGATTACTATTATCCAGCAAAGTGCGCAGCGACTGTTCAACTTAATCAATCAGATACTGGAATTCAGAAAAACGGAAACGCAGAATAAAAAATTGTGTGTTAGCCGCGGGAACATTGTGGCCACGGTCTATGAAGTGGGTCTAAAGTACAAAGAACTCAATCAGAAACAGGCGGTAAATATTAAAATTGAGACTGAACAAGAAAATCTCACCGTTTATTACGATAAAGAAATTGTTACAATCATTCTTGATAATCTAATATCAAATGCAATAAAATATACAGAAAAAGGAGAAATACTCATCAACACTTATAAAACCCAAAAAGACGAAAGCAATTATGTTGAAATGAAAATTTCCGACACCGGTTACGGAATATCATCCGAAGCCTTGCCTTATATCTTCGACCGCTATTATCAGGAACGAGGTGAACATCAGGCTTCCGGCACCGGCATTGGATTGGCACTGGTCAAGAATCTGGTAAGCTTGCACGAGGGCGAAATTTGGGCAGAAAGCACCTTGAATGTTGGGAGTTCGTTTTACTTCCGACTGCCAATTGATAACAATTATCTGGGAAAATTACATGCCGACTCGGAAATTAAAGCTACTGCTGAGAATGAACCGTCCAATCAGCATTTGGATGAAAATATTGAAACACCCGAAAACAGTCACCCTATATTATTAATTGTAGAAGATAACCTGGATATTCGCGACTATATAGCCGATGCCTTCAAAGAGCAATTTATAATAAAAACGGCAGAGAACGGGAAACAAGGACTGGAACAGGCATTTGACTGTATTCCTGACATTATAGTGAGTGACATAATGATGCCCGGAATGGATGGCACCATTTTGTGTAAAACATTAAAAGAGGATGTCCGCACTAGCCATATTCCTATTATTCTGCTTACAGCCAAAGACTCTCTGCAGGATAAAGAAGAAGGATATATGGCGGGAGCAGACTCTTATCTGACTAAACCCTTTAGTGCGTCATTGTTGTCCAGCCGGATCCAGAATTTGTTGGAACAAAGAAAGCGGTTGTTCGGTAAAAGCAGTGATGTGACACCTTCTCAGAGTTTCGATACCAAGCGAACCATCATTACCGATGCTATAAATAAACTGGATCAGATATTCATTGAAAAAATAGACCGCTTAATAGAAGAAAGACTTTCTTCCGACAAAATTGACATCGGCTATCTTGCAGAGAATGTGCACATGAGTAATTCTACCTTGTATCGTAAAATGAAGGCTCTCACCGGATTATCTACGAACGAATACATTCGTAAAGTAAAGATGAAACATGCCGAACAACTATTACTTGAGGGCAAGTACAGTATCTCGGAAATTGCATTTAAAATAGGTATGAACAGCTCCGGTTATTTCCGTCAATGTTTTAAAGAAGAGTTTGGTATGATACCAACTGATTATCTAAAGAAACTTACATCAGAATAGGATCATTTACCGTGAGTTCGATATAAAGGAACAGCTTACAATCAATTAAAAAGGGATTTTAGAATCCTGAAAGGATTCAATTTAAATAACCGCGGGTGAAACCCGTGGTATAAGTACAGAATAATGAGAACCCCGAATGGGGTTCAATAGCATGCATTTATAGATTGAACCCCATTCGGGGTTCTTATTCATGCTTTGTCTTGTCCACGGGTTTCACCCGCGGTTATTCACATTCAAGTCCTTCGGACTTAATAAAAATAAATTGGTATAGGCGTTTAAACCGCCCTGTTTAATTTGTTGATTATAAACGTATAGGTTCTTTTAAAACCATCTTTCTTATGAGTAAATCGAAGATTGTCTCCATATTTGAGCGTCTATTGTACCTGAAGTGGTACTCATCAAGGTATCCTTGAAGCCTCTCTTTGCTGCAATGGTGATGAATTCCTCTGAGCCAACCTTTGAGATTCATAATGTGAATATGTATGTCTTGAAAGCTCTTTCCATTCTCAGATTTAATTTGTTGGAGATTGGGATAATCCTTTTTCAAAGGAATATATCCTCTCCATTCGTCTGTTATGATTGTAGCTTCTTTGCCAATATAAGTTTCAAAGAAAGGTTTGAATGAATTAGCAGAAGCATTGTCGATACATTGTGCATAAGCACGTCCAACTCCACTAGGAACAATTTCCAAGGCGACTATGACGAGTTTCTTATCACCTTTACTTCGACCTTGTTTACCTTCTTCCTCTCCGCCGATATAGAATTCATCAACATGAACTATTCCGCTGATAGGATGAAGTTTACTGCTTGCCATAGCTTGTTGGATTTTCCATTTGAACTCCCAGCAAGTCTTTTGACGTAATTCAAATTCTTGAGATAACTCCAAAGTTGACATTCCTTTCTTCTTTGTGCTGATCTTAAATGCAATGTGAAAAGCCAAAAGCAATGGAAACTTACATTTATCAAACATAGTTCCGGCAGTCGGACTTTCATCATATTTGCATTTCATACATCGTCTTGAAAAAGGTCTAACACCCTTATAGAATTTTGTATGACCACATTTTTTACATTGATATTCTTTATCCCATTTTATCTCTGATAAATAGCGATAACAATCTTCATCTGTTGAAAATGCTTTGTGAAACTTAATTGAATTCACACCTAAAAATTGATTTCGTTGATTCATGCTACAAAAGTAGCAATTACAAAAATTGTGGGCGGTCTAAGCGCCTATACCGAT
>Ga0209540_10000254_pt1 | contig 59313 bp, 48 predicted proteins | sample BarGraIncu01121A_FD_184501 | JGI IMG/M metagenome (GOLD analysis project Ga0209540, IMG submission 184501) | Arctic peat soil microbial communities from Barrow, Alaska - Barrow Graham LP Incubations 011-21A (SPAdes) (version 2) | ecosystem: Environmental > Terrestrial > Soil > Wetlands > Peat... | reverse complement strand
TCTTGCATCGGGGATTCAGGTTACACAATCATCAGGAGCTCCAGGTGGCACAGCTGTTGTCCGTATTCGTGGAGGTAACTCTATAACTGGTGGAAATGAGCCTTTGTATGTAATTGACGGATTTCCGGTTTATAACGACAATAGTTCTGCAGATGCTGGGGCTTTGAATGGAGCGAAAACAGCCGCAGCAGGAACAAGCAATGGAATAAGCCCTTTATCAAGTATCAACCCTGAAGACATTGAATCAGTAGAAGTATTAAAAGATGCTTCAGCAACTGCTATTTATGGTTCGCGTGGTGCTAATGGTGTTATTATAGTAACTACAAAAAAAGGATCTGCCGGAACTACAGTGGTATCCTATGATGGCTCTTATGGAATCCAAAGAGTTGCAAAAACCATTAATCTTCTAAATGCACAACAGTTTGCTATTTATGCAAACGATGCACGTGCTTCATCTTCTGTGAGTCCAATTTTCACACAGGATCAAATTAATAGCTATGCAAACAATAGTACTGACTGGCAAGCTAGCGCATTTAGAGATGCACCTGTGTCAAACCACCAGGTTTCAATTACGGGAGGAAATGAAAAAACAAAATACTCTGCATCATTAGGATATTTTTCTCAGGATGGTATTGTTATAGGAAGTGATTTTTCGCGTTACTCCGGTAGAATAAATCTGGATAGCAAAATATCTAATAATTTTACTGTGGGTCTGAATTTCAATGAAAGTTATTCGAATTCTGATGTTGTCGATTATAGTACAGTTCAACAAGTGCTACTCATGTCTCCAACACAATCGCTGACTGATTACCAAAACAATTATGGTTCTGTCTTTGGCAATCCAATCGTAAAGTTAAATAATTGTACTAATATATCTAAGATTTTTAGATCGATAAATAGTGCTTTTGGAGAATATGAAATAATCAAAGGTTTAAAAGCAAAAGTCCTTGTGGGTGCAGATTTGATTTACAACAAACAAAACAGCTACATTCCCTCAACTATTTATGATGGTTCAGCATCCAGTGGTATTGCATCAATAGGTTCAAAGTTTACGACTAACTGGTTAAATGAGAATACGCTAAATTATTCAAGAACCATTAATAATGTTCATTCATTTGATGCTTTAGTTGGATTTACACAACAGCAATCCTCGACAGAGGGATATGTTGCAGGTGCAACAGGATTCAATAATAATATAGTAGATTATAATGATTTATCAAGTGGAACCAATACTACTAAATCAACATCTACTTATACAGGATGGACATTGCTGTCATATCTGGGACGTATAAACTATAATTATTTACATAAATATTATTTTACTGGAAGCCTTCGTGCTGATGGCTCTTCTCGATTAGGAGTAGCAAATCGGTGGGGCTATTTTCCTTCTGGTTCATTTGCATGGCAAATTGACAAAGAATATTTTCTTAAAAATATAGTTAAGGCAGCTAAAATAGATAATTTCAAATTAAGATTAAGTGCCGGTGTCACGGGAAATACTGAAATACCTTCTTACCAATCAGAATCACTTTTATCAGCTTATTCTTATCCAAGTGGAAGTTCAACTTCAACTTATACAGGTTACGCCTCTTCTCAGATTGCTAATCCTGACTTAAAATGGGAAAAGACAACTCAATATGATGCCGGAATAGACGTTGCATTGTTTAGAAACAGGATTAAATTTACCGCTGATGCTTATCACAAGAAAACCAGTGATTTGTTATTAAATGTCACTCTCCCGTCTAGTTCTGGCTATGTATCTTCTCTTCAGAATATTGGAGTTGTACGAAATCAAGGACTAGAGTTCAGTTTAGCAACTGACAATATAAGAAGCAAACTATTTAACTGGAACTCAAATATAACTTTTTCGTTAAATAGGAATAAAGTATTGTCGTTAGGTGATGGGGTTACTCAAATATTAGCAAATACAAGTAATAATAATATCGGCGTAATTCAGGTAGGTCAACATTTGGGTTCATTTCTTGGTCTTAAAACTGATGGAATTTATAAAAGTGTCAGTGAGATACCTGCAACTCCATTATTGACAAATACGGGTGTCGGTGATATTAAATATGTAGATGTGAATGTAGATGGTAAAATTACACAGGCTGGTGATCAAACAGTAATTGGAAGTGCTCAACCAAAATTTATTTATGGTTTTTCAAATAATTTTAGTTATGCAAATTTGGATCTGTCTGTATTTATTCAGGGATCATATGGTAACCAAATTTACAGTAGTATTTTACAAACATTGGAAGTGCCTCAGGGCACTCAAAATGTGATAGCTGCATTTGCAAATCACTATACATCGACCAATACAAATACTAACATACAACGGGCAAATTATTCAGTTGCCAACGTACCTAATTCAGATTTGTATGTGTATGATGGTTCCTACTTACGATTTAAAACAATCACTTTGGGTTATACAGTGCCAAAATCATTTACATCCAAGCTTAAAATCAGCAAAATAAGACTTTATATCTCAGGACAAAATCTAATTACCATATCCAAATATCCCGGATATGATCCAGAAGTAAACTTTTTTAGCGCTGATGCAACCCGTCAGGGTTGTGACAACGGAGCCTATCCTATAGCAAAAACAATTTTAGGTGGTGCAAGCATTACTTTCTAGTATTTAATAATAGCCAGCATCATTTTTTATATATAAAAAATATTTTAGCAATGAATGATATGAAAAAAATAATAATATTTTCAATAACAACTATACTATTTGCATCATGTGCAAATCTTGATGAGATACCAAAATCTCAGTTATCAACCAATCAATTTTTTAACACACAATCAGATGCAGTGTCAGCGGTGACATCTATTTATAGTGCACTTGATCATACAAATTCAAATTTGCCGTACTATAATGCATTGTTCAATGTTACCGCTGGATTTAGCGCTGATGATAATCAACCCGGACCTAAGGCCGGGAGTACTGATGCCCGTTCTATTGCAGCTTTTACTGCCACATCAACAAACTCTAATTTTTTAGCTCCCTGGACACAAAGTTATAATTTAATTAATCGGGCAAATGCGGCTATTGATCGTATTCCTTTAATTAGTGGCGATACAACGGTATTAAATAGATTAGTTCGCGAATCTAAGTTCTTAAGAGGATTAGCTTATTACAATTTGGTTAGATTATATGGAGGAGTACCACTTGTCATACATGAAACGACATCTCTTGAAAACTTGCAGATTGCACGTAATACAGTGGACGAAGTTTACGCTCAGATTATTAGTGATTTTACTGATGCCACACATTTACCGGCAACATATACTTCAGATGGGTTTAGGGCAACTCGTGGTGCAGCTTATTCTCTTTTAATGAGTGTTTCAATTACACGCCAGAAATGGCAGGAAGCAAGCGATTATTATAGCACCATAACAAATTTAGGCTACCAGCTTTATAGTAATTTCCACGATAACTTTAGTTCAAGTGTAAAATATACGGGTGGTAGCATTACAGGAGAACATATTTTTGATGCGTGGGAGATATCAAATGGTAATACAACATCCCCTACAGGTGATACTAACATTATGGGGCAAAGAGAAGCCCCTGCTAATGGAATGTTAGTTGGTGGAGGTGCCGGCGGAGATACTGACAATCCCAATGTAACACTCCGCCAATATTTTAAATCGTATGACAAAAGAACTGCCGTTACTTTTATTGATTCTGTTCTGGTTACAAGCACAAGCAGCAAAAAAATATATAATCCACATTTCTATAAATGGTATGATTCTAATTATCCAAAGAATTTATTAAATAATGGAATCAATATCCCTATTATTCGTTATGCTGAAGTTGTCTTATTTTATGCAGAAGCTCAAAACGAACTGAATGGACCGAATAGTGGGGCTTATACTGCCATAAATAAAGTAAGAACCAGAGCTGGTTTACCTAACCTTACAATAGGATTGACAAAAGATCAATTCCGCGATTCGGTTTTTCTTGAACGGCGTATAGAATTCGCACATGAAGCTGTCGTCAGATGGTTTGATTTGATAAGAACTAATGGTTCTGGCTCTCAGTTGCTGTTTACTGCAATTGCAAACCTGATTGACCCAAGTAAAGGAGGAAAGCCTACCGATTCTTGGTGTGTATCCAAAGCGACTAATATCCGACCAAAGCATTTACTATTCCCGATTCCTTTTACTGAAATACAAACTAACCCTAAATTAACTCAAAATCCTGGCTGGGAATAAGAGAACTCATTTTTCTATGTATGATTAACGAAAGCTATGCTTTATAAAAACATAGCTTTCATTTTTTTTAATTATTATATTACTTAAAAGAGTAAATGTATGAGTAACTTAAATTTAAAAGAAGAACTTTATAAAGAACTGGAATTGAAACTTGATCTTAGCATAAAAGGTATCAGCGTAGATGCTGAGGAACTTGCTAAGCTCGATCCTGAAGTTGTAAATCCTAATGTTTTAAAAGGTGGTCGTCAAGGATTGCCTTTCGATTTTGTAGGATCAAAATTACCCAATTCGGGTGCTTCATTAACCAATAAACCCGATTCTATTTACGGATTTGAGGTGGTTGATGACAAACCATATATTGTTAAGTATGGTAGAAATAAGACCCTTATTGGTGAAATTGAATTTAAAAAACGCCGCCCTCAACCCGAAATTTTCAACCGACTTACAGCCGATGGTGTGCCCTACAATACCATTGCAAGTTTAAACGAGAATGGACAAGTTCATGTAAATTATAGTTCAGAATGCGTTTTAAAGGAAAAAGGTGTAGATTGTTATTTCTGTAATTACAGTAACAGAAATGCAACAGTAAAAACTCCACAGCAAGTAGGTGAGGTGTATTCTGAACTATATTTGGCTGGTTTAGGGAAGCATTTGAATTTAACGAGTGGTTTCATGCACGAAAGACGAGAGCTTGAATTTTATTTAGACGTGGCTGAAGAAATACAACGGAGAACCGGACTAAAAGAGTTCAGAGGAACAGCAGTAGTAGGGCCTTCAGTCGATTTAACTACCATAGAAAAGTACAAAGAAGCAGGTTTTTATAGCATTAGAATGAATATCGAAATTTGGGATAAAAATATTTGGAAAGCTATATGCCCCGGCAAAGATCAATACTGCGGTGGCTGGGATAACTGGGTAAAGGCTCTCGAACATGCAGTAGCAGTTTTTGGAAAAGGAAAAGTGGCATCAAATATTGTGGGTGGCATAGAATCCAAAAAATCGATACTAGAAGGTGCAGAATATAAGATATCAAGAGGTATTGTAGCTTCTGCTTCATCATTCCGACCTACTGAAGGCTCTTTTCTTGAAGGTCATAATACGCCAACAACAGAATGGCATTGGGATCTTCAAAAGAAAATTGCCGCTTTGTATAAAAATTATGATTTTACGCTAGATGATTTGCATAATGTTAGCCCTGGAGCAGGTTTGGCGGTAACACTTTTTCAGGCAGAACAAGAAGATTTTGAAAATGGTAAATTGAGACCATATAAATATCCAGAATTTTGAGACAAAATGATTGAAAATAATAAAAAATTTAGATAAATAGTCAAAAATACAAATTATAATGAGCAATTTAAAAGAAGAACTTTACAACGAGCTTGAATTGAAGCTTGATTTGAGTATTAAAGGTATTAGTGTAGATGCCGAGGAAATAGCGAAGTTAGATCCAGCAAAAGTGAATCCCAATTTTTTCAAAAAAGTTTATCAAGGACCATCCTATGATTTTATAGATTCAAAATTGCCAAACTCAGGCAATCAATTAGAGATTAAGCCCGACTCTATTTATGGTATTGAAGCAGAAGATGGCAAACCTGTTATTGTTAAGTATGGTAGGAAAAAGATCCGAATTGGTGAAATCGAATTTAAGGAACGTCCTAAACCTGAAATATTAAATAGGCTTACGAGTGATGGAGTTCCGTATAATACTATTGCTAGTATAAGTGAGTTAGGACAAGTACATGTAAATTATAGTTCGGAATGTGTACTCAAGGAAAAAGGTGAAGACTGTTATTTCTGTAATTACAGTGTAAGAAACGCAACCGTAAAAACTCCGCAGCAGGTTGGTGAAGTTTATTCTGAACTGTATTTAGCCGGCTTAGGTAAGCATTTGAATTTAACCAGTGGTTTCATGCACGAACGCCGCGAGCTAGAATTCTATTTGGATGTTGCCGAAGAAATTCAAAGACGTACTGGCTTAAAAGAATTTAGAGGAACAGCAGTTGTTGGTCCTTCTGTAGATTTAACTACTATTGAGAAGTACAAAGAAGCTGGTTTTTATAGTATACGTATGAACATAGAAATTTGGGATAAAAATATTTGGAAAGCAATCTGCCCGGGAAAAGATAAATACTGTGGTGGTTGGGATAATTGGGTGAAGGCACTTGAGCATGCAGTTGATGTTTTTGGAAAAGGAAAAGTAGGATCTAATATTGTGGGTGGTGTAGAGCCCAAGAAGTCGATCCTGGAAGGTGCCGAATACAAGATTTCAAGAGGTATTTTAGCTTCAGCATCAACATGGAGACCTGTTGAGGATTCATTTCTTGAAGGTCATAGTTCTCCAACAACAGCATGGCACTTAGATCTTCAAAAGAAGATTGCGGCACTTTACAAAAAATATGATTTTACACTTGATGATTTACATCGAGTTAGTCCGTCAGCAGGATTGGCAGCTACTATTTTTCAAATTGAACAAGAAGATTTCGAAGATGGGAAATTAAGGCAATGGCAGTTTCCCGAATTAGATAAATAGGTACTATTCAGCACCTCTTTGTTTTGTTAAATACATGTTTATTTGTTTGATTTATAGAGAAATAAGTTCTTTACCCCGATAGGGGCTAATGGAAACAAATGACCCAACATTTGATTTTCAGTTCGACTAGTCGAACTGAAAATCAAACAATTACAAAATTAGTTGGGTGCTGAATAGTAACAAGTTTTTCGGCTTGCGCTTTGTTAATGAATATTGTGAAGAAAAAGCAAAGCAAGAACAGACTATTGTTGCCAAAATAATAAGGAATGAGAGTTGTTCTTTAATTTGGTAAAGTAGAATTAAAAAAAATAAATATGAGAAGTCTTTGTAAATTAATATGCTTTTTAGCCTTTATGGTTACGTTAGGATCATGTACAAAAAATGAAAAGAAATCTGAGCCATTAGAAGTTTTACGGGTTGGTTGTGTGTCTGTATCAAATCCTATACTACTACGTATTGAGCAAGCTGATTTATTTAAGAAATATGGTATAAATGTCAAGCGAGTAGAATATATCCCTGCAGGTAATGGACCTATATTAATGGATATGTTCCTTGCGGGTAAAATTGATATTGTTCAGAATGGTGATCAACCTTCTGTTTTGGGCTGGTTGAGAGGAATTGATGTTAAAGCCGTTGCAAATTTTGCATCAAGTCCTAAAGATACATGGATTATGGTCGCCGATTCTCAGAAAATAAAGACAATGCAAGATTTGAAAGGAAAAAAAATTGCTGTAATGATTGGTGGACTAACCCAACACTGGCTTTTTCTTTCTTTGGATCAAGCAGGAATGAAGGCTAGTGATGTGAAAATGCTAAATTTGCCTGGTGGTGATGCCTCAGTTGCATTAATGACACATGAGATTGATGCCGCAGTACTGAGTGAGCCGACTATTTCACTTCTTGAAGAAAAAAAGATTGCGGCAAAATTAAAACAGTCTCAATGTGCAAAAACATACTCATTACATTTGTTAGTGTCAGGTAATATATATCGAAATCATCCGGAAATAATTAAACCTGCAATTGCTACATATTATGAAGCTAATTCTTGGGTCATAGATAATCCTGATAAGGCTATAAGTCTTATAAATAAAAAGATAACTTATAAAGCACTTCCTAAAGATGTTTTGCAAAGGCAATATGGTAAGAATCTTAGTAAAGTTAAATATGTTGGGTTTACAGATTCATCAATAACAAGCATTCAACTAATAGTTCGTTTTATAAAAGATCTAAAAGCTGTTCCACAACACGGATCCAAAGCAGATTCAACTCAAAACTTCTACGATTCACGCTTTGTAGATGAGTATTATCGTGATAAAGCAAAGCAAAAAAACACTACAGTAGCCGAAATAATAAGGAATGAAAGTGGTAAGAATTTTGGACTGATTAAGAAAATTAATTAATAATAACGTTGTTCGGATTAAAGAATACATCACCTGATAGTTTACTTATGGTGTGATAATCAACACCTGTTGTTTTAAAAGAAAATCATTATGAGAATTTTTTGTAAATTGATATGTATATTAGCCTTTATGGTTGCGTTGGGAGCATGTTCAAATAGTGGAAAGAAATCTGAACCACTGAAAGTAATAAGGGTGGGTTGTATGTCGGTAACAAATCCTAATATACTGCACATACAAGATGCAAATTTATTTAAGAAAGATGGTATAGATACTAAAATAGAATATGTAGTTGGTGCAAGTGGACCTATATTAATGGATATGTTCCTTGCAGGAAAGATTGATGTTGCCGAATTTGGCGATCAGCCGGCAGTTCTAGGTTGGATAAGGGGTGTTGATGTTAAAGCTGTGGCAAATTTCGCAACAAGTCCTCGAAATACATATATCATGGTTGCCGATTCAAACAAAATAAAGACAATGCATGATTTGAAGGGAAAGAAAATAGGAGTACAGATTGGCAAAATTACTCAGCAATGGCTTTTCCTTTCTCTTGATCAGGCAGGAATGAAGGCTACTGATATTAAAATGCTAAATATACCTGGAGGAGATGCTTCAATAGCACTTATGACTAGAGAGATTGATGGCGCAGTATTAAGTGAACCCACTATTTCACTGCTGGAAGAAAGAAAGATAGCCGCAAAATTAAAAGAATCTCATTGTGCAAAAACATATTCGGAACTATTATTGGTTTCGGGAGATATTTATCGGAATCATCCAGAACTAATAAAACCTTTTATTTCAACATATCACGATGCAAATGCATGGGTAATTGACAATCCAGATAAGGCTATAAGTCTTATTAAGAAAAAGATAACTTATAAAGCTCTTCCTGAAGATGTATTGAAGAGGCAATACGGTAGAAATCGCAGTAAGGTTAAATATGCTGGTTTTACTGACTCTGCAAAAGTGAGTTTCCGAATTATAATTCGTTTTTTTAAAGATCTAAAAGCTGTTCCGCAACACGGGTCATTAGCTGATTCTCCGCAAAATTTCTACGATTCAACTTTTGTTGACGAATATTATAAAGATAGAGCAAAACGTGAAAACACTACAGTTGCCGAAATAATGAAGAGTGAGAGTGGCGTAAAAATAGCATCAAATAAAAATTTTTAAAAAAAAGACAGACCATATTCACCAGATAATAAAACCCATAGCTCCAACTCATAGTCTTTATTTATGAAACTTTAAGTTGGAGCTTCCTTTATGTTTGAACTAAAAACAGCCACAAAGGTCATTATTTTGTCATCTAACTTCTCTTCCAATCGCACATGCTCTTCCAGAGTAAATTTTGACGACAAAAATCCGATTTTTATGTGTGTGGTTAACCCTCCTATGCCATCTCGCATATAAATTGTACGCCATTTCTGATTACCAGACCAAACGTAATAAGCAGTTTTTTATTTAATCTTCTTGTAAAATACCTATTAATGAGTAGAACTAAAATACCTATTAGGTAGTATTGTAGAAATTGCAATGACAGGATACCTTTGCAGTGCATTCGATACTGAAAATCAATCAATAAAAATAAATTTAAAAAAGATTGATTTGGTTGGATGATATAAAGTGACCTGCTGTAAAAAACAAGTAATTTATCAAATAAACGCAATAACAAATAGTTAATATATTATAAATAAAAGCGAGCATTCCCTTCTCTGTCGGCAAAACTGATAAAGGAAACACCCGCAACAATTAAAATTGTATGACAAAATTAGTCTTATTTCTTGGAAGCCAAAAAAGGTTTCCCCGGTTTCTATTCCGAAAATTTGGAATTACCCTCCTATTCGGGATTTTATCAATCTCCTCCGTTTTGGCTCAGCAGCTAGAAATTAAAGGAAATGTATTGGAAGAAGAATCCAAAATAGCTATCATTGGAGCAACAATTCGAATTAAAGGTCAAAAAACAGGTACAGTTTCCAATGCTCAAGGAAATTTTCAATTGAAAATCAAATCTTTTCCGGCTACACTTATTGTAAGTAGCGTTGGATTCCGAAATCAAGAGCTAGAGTTTTATGAAGCTACTGAGCCAATAACAGTTTACCTCACAGATGACCAAAATCGCCTTAGTTCATTAGTCGTAGTAGGTTATGGCACACAGAAGCGTAGTGACTTAACAGGTTCTGTAGCATCAGTTCAAGTATCTCAATTAAAAGATGCTGCTCCAACATCCTTTGTCGATGCTTTGCAAGGTTTGGTTTCGGGTGTGCAGGTTACTTCGACTTCAGGTGCACCCGGCGCAACTTCGATAGTCCGCATTCGTGGTGGTAACTCTATTACCGGAGGTAATGATCCGTTGTATGTAATAGATGGATTCCCAATATATAATGATAACAAAGCCGGTGATGCAGGTTCTGCAACGGCAACAGTTGGTACAGCTTCGGGTCTGAATCCTTTATCTAGTATTAATCCCGGCGACATTGAATCTATTGATATATTGAAAGATGCTTCTGCAACAGCCATTTATGGTTCTCGTGGTGCCAATGGGGTTGTTATTATCACTACTAAAAAAGGTAAAGCAGGTAAAAGCATTGTTTCTTATGATGGATCTTTCGGAACTCAAACACTATCTCATAAAATTGATTTGCTGAATGCTCAACAATGGGCTACTTACTATAATGATGCTCAAGGCAAAGCTGTTTTCACACAAGATCAGATAAATAGTTATGCAACTAATAGTACTGATTGGCAAAATGCAGCTTTCAGAACTGCCGCTACACAAAATCATCAAATAACATTTAGTGGAGGAAATGAAAAAACACAATTTTCATCCTCTTTAGGTTATCTCGGTCAGGATGGTATTGTAATTAATACTGATTTTAAAAGATATACGGGAAGGATTAGTGTAAATAGCAAATTATCAACGAATTTTAATGTAGGGCTAAATTTGAATGAGAGTTATTCAACTTCAAATGCCGCAACCACAGGTAATATAACAGCTATTTTGTATATGCCACCTGTTATTCCGGTTTACGATGCAAACGGTGTCTATACCCTTTATAATAATTATAATACAAGTGGTAGCGGTAACCCTATTGCGTATTTAAATACAGTAACAAACCAATCTAACCTCCAACGAACATTAGGAAGTGCTTTTGGAGAATATGAGATAATTAAAGGATTAAAAGCCAAAGTACTTATTGGAGCTGACCTCTTGACCAATCGTCAATATAGTTATATACCAAAACCACTTTACGAATCAATCTCGTCAGGGGGAAGTGCTTCACTTAGAGATAAATTTACAACCAACTGGTTAAATGAAAACACACTAAGTTATTCTACAACAATCAATAAATTACATAATATCGATTTATTAGGTGGGTTTACCCAACAGAAATCTGAGACAACCGGTAATGTTTCCAATAGTACAGGGTTTGCAAATGACGCTACTGAATATTATGACTTAGCCAGTGCATCCACTCCTACAGTAGCATCAAGCTATTCCGGTTGGACATTGGAATCATTTCTTGGTCGTCTAAACTATAACTATGATCACAAATATTTTTTATCAGCAAGTTTTCGTGCTGATGGTTCTTCTCGTTTAGGTGCTAATAATAAATGGGGATATTTTCCATCCGCTTCATTTGGGTGGCAGCTTGATAAGGAAGCATTCTTTAAAAACATAGCTAATAGTATAAAACTCAGTAATTCAAAACTCAGATTGAGTTATGGTCGCACCGGTAATTCTGAAATAGATCCATATCAATCTTTATCGCTGCTTTCAAGTAATTTATATCCTAACGGATCGACCTCAACAAATACTGGTTTTTCTCCAATTTCAATTAAAAACGAGAATTTGAAATGGGAAACAACCGATCAATATGATGCAGGTATCGATTTAGCATTCTTCAATCAACGAATTAAATTTACAGCCGATTTTTATTATAAAAGAACGCATGATTTATTAATAAGTAAATATGTGCCTTACTCATCAGGATTTCCGGTGTCTTTACAGAACATAGGAGAAGTTGAAAATAAAGGTTTTGAGTTGGCTTTAAATACTGAAAATATCAAAGGCAAATTTAACTGGACTACCAATGCCACCTTCTCTGTGAACCGTAACAAAGTACTTTCTTTAGGCGGTGTAGATCAGATTATTATCGGAGGTTCTACTCAGGTTGGAAATATTATTATGGTGGGCAAACCGCTTGGAGCATTTTATGGTCTAAAAACAGATGGTTTATATACAGCAGCTAATCTACCAACCGATTTAAGTACAACGATATTAGCATCAGGTACAGCAGTGGGCGATATTAAATATAAAGATCTTAACGGTGATGGTAAAATAACTACTGCCGCCGACCAGACTATCATTGGCAATGCTCAACCTAAATTCATTTTTGGTTTGACAAACACATTCAACTATCAGAATTTTGATTTGTCAGTGTTCGTTCAAGGATCTTATGGAAACCAAATATACAGTTATATTTTAAGACAATTACAAACTCCTAATGGCTTCAATAATTCTATAGTCGGATTTGCAGATCACTATACTGCTACAAACACAACTGCTCAATATGAAAGAGCAAATACGGCAATCAATAACAGTACTAATAGTGATTTATATGTTTATGACGGTTCGTATGTTCGACTTAAAACCATCACTTTAGGATACACTTTGCCAAAGAATATTTTAACCAAGATTAAAGCAAGTAACATCCGACTTTATGTGAGCGGTCAAAATTTATTGACTGTTTCAAAATACCTTGGATTTGACCCGGATGTTAACTCGTATAGTCAAGATGCTAGTCGTCAAGGAGTGGATTTGGGTTCATATCCAACAGCAAAATCCATAACAGGTGGTGTAAACATCACATTCTAATAATTACTCATACATATAATAAAAAGATATGAAAAAACTTATATATATATTAATATTGACAACCACGATAGTGTCGTGTGTCAGTCTTGAGGAAGATCCACGTTCAAAAATTTCTTCAGAAAACTTTTACAAAACCGAATCGGATGCGTCTGCGGCGGTAACAGCAGCATATAGTAAATTGACACATAATTATACAAGTGTTGCATACGGATTAAATAATAGTGGATTTCCATTTCTTAATAGAACTCCTGAAATTACCTATGGTAGTGCAAGTGATGATTACGTGACAGGGCCAAGTGCTCCAGACCCTGATTTCCGTGCAAATTGTGGACTCTATACAAATTCATCGAATGCTAAAGTGCTTGAACTTTGGAGACAAAATTGGGAAATTATCAACGATGCCAACATAGCGATATATCATATTCCTAAAATCACCGGAGACACAGCAACACTTAATAACTATGTTCGTGAAGCAAAATTTTTAAGAGCGTTGGGTTATTTCTATGCAGTCAGACTTTGGGGCAAAATACCTTTACTTACTACTCCAACGGAATCACTTTCAGATAACCTGACACCAGCTCAAGCTGATACATCAGCTATTTATGCACAAATTATAAAGGATTTTACTGATGCAACCGCATTACCCAACAAGCGTAATACATACCATGCCACTTCTGGTGCAGCTCATGCATTTTTACTCAAGGTCGCCCTTACTCGGAGAGATTGGAATGAGGTTGTTAGACAATATACTATAATAAATGGTCTCGGTTTATACTCTGTATCTGCCAATTATAAAGACATATTTGATCCTTCTAAAAAAGACAAAGAAGAACATATTTTTGATGCATATTTCCTTGCCGATAATACCACCGGTGGTCTTGGAAATACCAATCTTATGGCAAAGGATAATCCTCCTCCATATGGATATATCAAAAACGGTGTAAAAGTCAATGTAAAAGGAGGAGAAAATCCAACTGCTAATGTTACGATTCGCCAATACTTTAAACCAAACGACCAAAGAACAGCATTTACATTTATTGATTCTGTGAAAGCAACAAGTACTGCTACGACTTATATTGTGTCTGCCCACTACAACAAATGGAATCCAATAACATGGACGCCATCATTAACAAGCTTTCAAAATAGTGGCGTGAATATTCCTGTCATACGATATGCTGAGGTAGTATTGAGTTATGTTGAAGCACAAAATGAATTGAATAATAAGGCGGAAGCTGTGACGGTGTTTAATAATTTTCGAGCCAAAAGAAGTGTTACAGGCAAGCCGTTACCAAAAATAATAAGTTCAGTGGATAAAGACAATTTTAGAGATTCAATTTTCTTGGAAAGAAGAATAGATTTCGCAAGCGAAAACTCAGTTCGGTGGTTTGATCTTGTGCGCCAAAATGGTTCAGGCACTAGTCTGATTTATAAAGCAATTCCTCAATTGATTGATCCGGTTTTAGGTAATCCTACTGATTATTGGTGTCAAACAAAAGCTGCAAATTTTGCACTAAGCTTAGCTAAAAATCCTAAGAAGTTCTTGCTATGGCCTATTCCTTTAACTGAGTTACAGGCAAATCCAAATTTGGTACAGAACCCTGGTTGGGAATAAAGAATCTGTTACCCATGGACTACGAAAGCTTTGCATAATGAGAGTAGAGCTTTCGTAGTCGAATGGATAGATTTTGCTTAAGATTGAAACGGAAATTAGTACAATTAAAATAATGGAAATTAATTATGGGATCAGAGGGGAGAAAATCATTTAATTATTACATGCGTATTTTACATCGCGACATTGGATTTTTCCTAATTGGACTTACAGTTATTTATAGTCTTAGTGGAATTGTTCTGATATTTAGAGATACTGATTTGCTAAGACATGAAGTCATAATTGAAAAAGAATTATCACCGAAAATTGAAGAATCTGAACTGGGTAAGTTATTACACAAAAGAGATTTTGAAGTTTTAAAAACCGAGGGAGATATTGTCTATTTCCAAGATGGAACATATAATAAAGTAACAGGAGCTACGAAGTATACAGAAAAAGAATTTCCGTTTTTCCTGAAAAAAATTAATGATTTACATAGAGCGAATAGCAAAAATGTAGTGCATTGGTTTACTACAATATATGGGATACTATTGTTTTTTTTAGCAATTTCGTCATTCTGGATGTTTAATGCCAAAACAAAAGCATTTCGAAGAGGGATTTATTTTGCAAGTATAGGTTTAGTAGTTGCATTTATTTTATTCCTATTATAACTTAGTTTAACAGCAAATTAATTAATAAATGGCTTCACCAACAATATAGCAATTAAACGAAGTTTCGTATAAAAGGTCATTCCCATTAATAACATACAATATGAAAAAAACAAATTTTACTATCGGTTTATTGATAATTCTTTGTGCCAATTTTTCTTTTGCTCAAACCAATTACCAGATTCTCAATAAAATTCATATAGAAGGAAATGGCGGTTGGGATTATATTACGCTGGACGAATCGGCTTCCAGATTGTACGTTTCGCATGGGAATGAAGTGAATGTGGTGGATATTACTACCAATAAGATTGTCGGAACTATCCCTGATACAAAAGGGGTGCATGGCATTACCATAGCCAGAGATCTTGATCTTGATAAAGGATTCATCAGCAATGGCAAGGACACGTCGGTTACCATTATCGACCTGAAAAAATTGAAATTTATAACTAAAGTAAAGGTGACGGGGATAAATCCAGATGCCATTCTGTACGACCCTTTTTCGCACAAGGTTTTCACTTTTAACGGTAGAAGTTCTAATGCAACCGTGATTGATGCCAATACGAACAAAGTGGTCGGTACAATTCCATTAGCAGGAAAGCCCGAATTTCCGGTGACTGATTTAAACGGGAAAATCTTTGTGAATATAGAAGATAAAAATTCAATCAGCGTAATTAATGTCAATACACTGAAAGTGGAACAAACCTGGTCGATAGTTCCGGGCGAATCACCTAGCGGGTTGGCAATTGACGTGAAAAACAAATGGTTGTTTTCGGTCAGTAGAAATAAATTACTGGTAGTTATTGATTATGAAACCGGAAAAATTGTGACTACTCTTAAAATAGGTGCTGGTGCTGATGGCGTTTCTTTTGATTCGGATTTAAATAGAATTTATACGTCCAATGGTGAAGGAACTCTGACAGTGGTTCAGGAAAAAGATGCAAATACGTTCTCTGTAATTGAAAACTTTCCGACTCAAAAGGGAGCCAGAACAATTACTGTGAATTCAAAAACGCATAAACTTTATTTGCCAACGGCAGAATTCAATGAAGCTCCTGCTCCAACAGCACAAAACCCTCGTCCAAGAGCAACCATTAAGCCGGGTACTTTTACAATACTTGAAGTCGGTTTGAAAAAAAGTACGGCACGAAAATAAAACATGCTATTGAAGGATTAGCTATGGTTTACATGGCTTCCGTTTTATATTTAGAGCAAAATAAAATATAACCTATGTGGTGGATATACGCCTTATTATCAGCTTTTTTTGCTGCATTGACAGCCATTTTTGCAAAAATAGGAATTAAAAATGTTGATACAGATTTAGCCACTGCAATACGGACAGTTGTCATCTTAGTTTTAGCTTGGTCAATAGCGTTCATTAGAGGAGGAACAAATACAATTGGCTTACTGACAAAGCACAACTTGCTTTTTCTGGTTCTGTCCGGCATCGCAACAGGATTATCCTGGATATTTTATTTTAAAGCTTTACAACTGGGTAAAGTGTCGCAAGTGGCTCCTATAGACAAGCTTAGCGTTGCATTGGCAATTGTTTTTTCCATCATTTTTCTGGGAGAAACATTAACCATTAAAACAGCGATTGGAGCTGGTTGCATTATAACTGGGACAATTATTATTATATTATAAATTAACTTTCAAGATGAGTAAACCAAAACAAATTGCCATTTATGGAAAAGGTGGTATCGGAAAATCGACTACCACATCAAATATCGCAGCTGCATTAGCAGAAGCAGGTTATAAAGTAGTGCAAATAGGATGTGATCCTAAAAGCGATTCAACAAACACACTGCGAAGTGGGAACTATCTTCCCACCGTATTAGACAGTACACGTGATGGCGAAAAGGTAGGACTTAAGGACATTTCGGTAGTCGGTTTTAAAGGAGTGTTGTGCATAGAGGCAGGTGGACCGGTTCCCGGTGTAGGTTGTGCCGGACGTGGTATTAATGCTGCCGTAAGTTTATTGCAGGACTTGCATCTTTTCGAAGAGTTTCAACCTGATTTTGTATTGTACGATGTTTTGGGTGATGTGGTTTGCGGTGGATTTGCAGTACCTATCCGCGAGGGTCTGGCCGATAAAGTCTATGTGGTCTCCTCGTCCGATTTTATGGCCATTTATGCTGCCAATAATTTATTCAAAGCCATTACTAAATATGCATCATCAGGCGGTGCCCAATTAGGAGGAATTATTGCTAATAGCTTGAATGCTCCTTATGCAAAATCCTTGATTGACAATTTTGCCGAACGCACAGGAGCAACAGTTGTTGGATATGTTCCGCGTTCAATCACAGTAGCACAAAGTGAATTGTATGGCAAAACCGTTATTGAAGCTCAACCAAATTCTGCACAGGCAGATGTTTATCGCACGCTGGCTCAAAAAATTGTGAATGATACCGAAACAGTGATACCAAGACCCTTGAATGTGACTGAACTTCGCGATTGGGCACGTGAGTGGGGAGATAGAATTCTGCGCGAAGAGAAAGGCGAAGTATTGCAACAAGCATCAATTTAATTGTATTATTTAAAGTTTCCTATTATAATGAGTTTATTAAGACAAAAAGCCCCGCTGATCCGCGAAAAGAGATTGAATGCCATTGCGGCATATTATGGAAAAGCAGAAACGCTTTTGACTGAAAACGACAAGGAAGGGCAATTTTTGCAACGGGTTCGTACCTATTCGCAAGATGCGCCGAGTGATATTTTATATGTGCTAAACGTAATTGCAACTATAAAAGATGCGGCTATTGTGGTTCATGGAGGTGCTGGTTGTGCTGCTGCTCGGTTGACGTTCGATTTGTTCGACGAAAATAATGGTAAATGGGTAGTTACCAATCTCAATGAGCGGGATTCGATCATGGGAAGCGAAGTGAAATTGCGCGAGACTATCTTGCAAGTTTATAAGCTGCATTCACCCAAAATTGTTTTTATTATTTCTACTCCAATTGTGGCTATTAATAATGATGATATTGAATCGGTAGTGGATGATCTGAAGGAAGAGCTCGGAATTGCCATTGTTCCTGTTTATACTGATGGTTTTCGTTCCAAGGTTGGTACTACGGGCTATGATATTGTTTCACATTCTATCGTGAAACGAATTCTGGATACAAAGAAGAATGCTGTTGCCAACCATGTCAATTTACTTTCAGTTTCAGAAAAACCGGAGGATTTAAAAGAAGCAAACCGATTGTTGCAAGAACTTGGTTTACAAACGAATGTTTTTCCTCGATATGCTTCTATAGAAAATATTCAACAAGCTAAGAATGCTTCATTTTCAATTGCTATTAATGCGGATGAAGCGGATTATCCAGGCAAAATCTTAGAAGATAGGTTTGAAATTCCGTATGTCAAATCGACCCTTCCTGTTGGTATTGCCAATACATCACAATGGTTAACAGATATTGCTATTGCAACAGGTCGTAAAAACGAAGTTCATGGATTGCTAAGTCGTGAAAAAGAAAAATTGAGCAGTTTGCTCAAGAAAAAAGACATAAGCAAGCGAAAAGTATTTATCAGCCTTACACCTGCTTATGGCATTGCCCTGTATGAATTGCTGGAGGAGCTTGGACTTGAGGTTGTTGGTGTAAAGTTCACATATATTGATCAATTGCACCTTGCATTTGTTGGAAAAATTCAGGCAGAAAGACCGGACTTGGCTTTGTTTATTGGCGACGGACAATTGTTCGAAGAGGAAAATGTAATTCGGAAAATTAAGCCGGACTTCTATGTGGGTAATGCAAGCGATTTTGCTGCTGCCATTCGGAATGGAATACCGGTTGTCAATCTTCAAAGTATTAGTATTATAGGATTCGAAGGAGTACTAAATTTAGTTGGGAAAATTAGAAAGACACTTGCTAATACTTCTTTTACGCAATTAGTGGCTCAGAGCGAAAATAATTCATATACCAAAGAGTGGCTCAAAAAAAGTACGAATTGGTTTATTAAACAAGAGGTTAAATAATATGTCGAAACATATTTTACATAAAAATAGAAATGGCTGTGCTTTGCACGGAGCATTAAAAGTGGTGAATGCCATAAACGGTTTAGTGCCGATTGTTCATTCAAGTGCTGGATGTAGTATTCAATCTAAATTGAGTGATAATATTTTAGGCGGAAGTAATGGTGTCCATCATCGTGGATGGTTAGAAACCTCGGCAACGGCAGTATTTGAAAAACAAATTGTATTTGGCGGAACAGCACGTTTGCGTGAACAGATAAAAAACACAGTAAAAGTTCAACCGGCCGATTTGTATGTGGTATTAACGGGTTGTGCTCCCGAAATTGTTGGCGATGATGTGCCGGCTATGGTAAAAGAAGCACAAGATCAGGAGTTTCCGGTTATTACCACCAGTACGCCAGGTTTTAAAGGGAATGTGTATAAAGGGTACGAATGGGCTGTAAAAGCTATCATTGAACGAATTTCTTATTCTAATTTAGATCATAAAATTCAAAAAGGGCTGGTTAACATCTTGGGAATTGTACCTAATCAGGATATTTTTTGGGAAGGTAATTTGGCTTCATTAAAAAAAATACTTGGATCAATAGGTTTAAAAGCCAATACATTGGTTGGATTTGACCAAACAAAAGAAAATTGGAGGGCTACACTAAATGCCGAATATAATTTAGTTGTTTCCCCTTGGGGTTTGGAGGCCGCTCATCAGCTTGAAAAAAAGTTTGGAACTCCCTATTTGTATCTGGGTTATTTACCGGTTGGAGCACCCGATACTTCTGAATTTTTGGACATTCTTGGAGAGAAACTTTCTGTTTCCAAAGCACTTATTGAATCAGTAAAGAGTACAGAAGAAAAATACCTGAACTACCAATTTCAGAAACTAGCACAAACGTATATTACTTACGATTTTCAAAAGGAAATAGCTCTGGTTGGTGAAACATCAAATGTATTGGGTATTAGTAGGTTTTTGCACAATAGTTTCGGCCAGTTAGTCACAACGGTTATCATTACCGATAATCCGGATGAGGAACTTCGTCAACAAATTAAAGACTTGCTGCCCACAAACGACTCTTACCCCACTGAAATAATTTTCACAAGTGATGGCAAGGAGATAGATGAATGGTTATTAAAATTAAAACCACAAATCATTTTGGGAAGCTCGTTAGAGCAGACTGTTGCTGATAAATTATCAATTCCATTGATAAAAATATCAACACCTGTTTTTGATAAGCTCTATCTAAATCAGTCATATATTGGCTATTCTGGAGCAGTTGAATTGTTGCAGGATTTTAGCGAGGCTATATTCAGACAATTACAAGTAGATAAAAAATAGTATTAATTAAAGTAAGGAGAAAAGGATTATGTCTATCGAAAAAAAAGAAATTGAAAAGTATCTGGCTGAAACAAAACTAATTGTATTAGCTACAGTAAATGAAAATGATGCTCCGGCATTGAGAGTATTGGGTGCATTTGGAGTTGATGGTTATTCATTCTATTATTCAACCAAAAGTCTTGCAACTAAGGTAAAACACACGGATAAAAATCCACAGGTAAATGCCCTTTTTCAACACGAGAATCAGGATTCTACACAATTTATCAATGTAACTATTCAGGGTAAAGCTGTGCAATTATCGAGCAAGGAAGATATTGAAAAAGCCATTGAAGTGATTGGCGGTCGTAGTCCGAAATTTAAAGAACGAGTAGTTAAAAATGGTTTAGGTGAAAATGTATTGTATCGTGTCGACCCACAAGAAGTAAAAGTACTAGACCGCCGTAATGGAGCAGGTCCGGGGTCTGTTAATGTTATTACTTTTTAAATTTTTCAAATGATTTTGAAAAAATGATTCAATTAATAAGTATAAAGAATGAATTGGAAAAAAAAGAATGAGTGAAAACAATAAAGAATCAAAAAAAACCGAAAAAAGGAAATCTGGATGGTATTTGCTTTGGGAACATGTTGCAGAACATCCTTTTATTTATGTAATATGTATATTAAGTATCTCTATATCAGCAATTCTAGCCTCGGTAATACCCCGAATAATAGGTGATTTTACAAATACCTTTAGTAGTGGTAAACTCGACTTGAAATTAGCAGCGCATTTTGGTCTTCTTATTTTAGGTGTAAGTGTCATTCGCGTAACTCTTGGTTGGATAGGTCGCCTTATATCGGCTAAACATGGAAGGATGCTCACCTATATACTTCGAGATAAACTGTTTAAGAAATGGGAGACTTTACCTTTATCGTATTATCATAAACACAGTACCGGCGAATTATTATCACATGCATTAAGTGATGTACAAGTGACTCAACAGGTTGCCGCAATGGGTATCAATACTTCAGTTAACAGTATATTTATGATATCGGGAGCACTCTATGTGATGTTGCTACACATAAATTGGAGTCTTGCGATAGCCGGATTTGGCCCCCTTTTAGCTATTCCTTTCATTGTTCGATATTACAGTCCTAAAATTAAAGAACAATCGGCTAAAGTTCAGGCAACCTTGGGAGGAATGTCTCAGTCGGTTGAAGAAATTGTTGGAGGTATAAGAACTGTTAAGGCATTTGGGAATGAAGAGGTTGTTATAAGTCGTTTTGGAGACAGAATAGATGAGATAGTGACTGAACGAATGAAGCAAGTTAAATTGTCTGCTATTTTCTCGGCAGTTATTCCTTTTACGGTTTCTATAGGGTTTATTGTTGTGATTGCTTATGGAGGCTATCTGACTATTCATAAGGCGATAAATCTGGGGGATTTTGTGTCATTCTTATTATATCTGATTTTGTTAAGGCAGCCTTTAGAGATGCTTGGAAATACGTTGAATCTCTTTCAACGGGGGTCGGCTTCATTTTCGCGATTGGCTGAATTATTAGATGCTCCGCTTGCAGTTTCTGATAGGGAGAATGCAACAAGTCAGAAGCTTATTAGTGGAGATGTTGAGGTTAGAAATCTTTCTTTCAAGTATCCCGGAGCTGGAAAAAACGTGCTGACTGATATCTCATTCAAAGTAAAAAAAGGACAAACTTTAGGTGTAATTGGATCAATTGGTTCAGGGAAATCATCTCTTGCAAGTTTACTGTTAAGGGTTTATGATCCACCGCAAGGAACTATACTTATTGATGGTGTTGATGTTCATAATTATTATCTGAAAGACTTGCGCAATTCAATTGCTTTTGTGCCGCAGAGTGGATTCTTGTTTTCAACAACTATTGATGCAAATATTGCTTTTGCGGATGATGTGCTTGATAAGAATAAAGTGGAAGACTCTGCACAAGCATCGGTTGTTCATGAGGATATTTTAAAATTAAAAGATATGTACAAAACAGAAATAGGTGAAAGGGGAGTAAGACTCTCTGGGGGACAAAAGCAAAGGGTTGCTATTGCCCGGGCTATTTATAAAGACGCACCAATAAATGTACTCGACGATTCATTAAGTGCAGTAGATACTAATAATGAGCGTTTGATCTTGCAAAATTTACGACAAGGAGAGAAGAATAAAACAAATATCATAATTTCTCATCGCTTGAGTGCTGTTATGCATGCTGATGAAATTATCATTCTCGACGATGGACGAATCACCGATCGAGGGACTCATCAGAATTTACTTGAAACTAGTGAATTTTACAATAAACTGTGGAATATACAGTCTGGTGGAGAAGAACGTTCGGATTCTTTAGTTGAAGCGAATGTCAAAACCAGTTTGATAGAGGCAATTTTGTCAGAAGAAGAAAATGAAGAAGTGGTAGAGAAAAAAGAAGGAGGTGAGTATGGCGCTTAGTATAAAAGATACACTGAAAGTACTTTTGCCTTATTGGAAAAATCACACCAAGCCGTTGGTTGGAATTTTTTTCTTAGTTATTTTGGTAGTTGCTGCTGATCTTTTGCAGCCCCTTTTAATGAAGGAGGCGATTGACAAATATATATCTGTACCCAATCCGGATTATAATACATTGCTCCTTATTTCTGCATTGTACTTAGTGATTGTAATAATTACTTTTTGGTTAACTTATTATCAAAGTATTTTGCTTCAGTTGACTGGCCAAAGAATTATAAAGCATATACGAACTGATTTGTTTAGACATATTCAAAGCCTATCATTGAAATATTTTGACAAAAATACATCTGGTCGCATCATTACAAATGTAGTAAGCGATACCGAAGCATTGAATTCGTTTTTTACTGATTTTCTGGCAAATAACTTACGAAACCTATTTACACTAATAATGATTATTGTATTTATGTTTAATTTGAATGTCAAAATTGCACTGTATTGTTTTCTTGTTGTTCCGATAATAATTTTTATATCAGCTTATTTTCAGAAACGCTTGCGTAAAGTGAATCAAGAAATGCGTAGTCGTTTATCAACTCTTATTTCTTTTCTCGCTGAAAATTTGGCAGGTATGTCAATCGTTCAGATTTTTAATCAAGAGCAAAAACAATACAATGAGTTCGAGAATAGAAATAGTGCTTATTTAAAATCAGCTATTACTGAAAATAGGTTAACTCTTGCTTTCTTTCTCTTTACGGAAGTCATTGGTGATTTTGGTGTTGCCGGACTTATTTGGTTTGGCAGTGGTCCTGTAATTCGTGGAGATGTGTCTTTTGGGGTACTTTTTGCATTTATTGGATATATACGCCGATTCGTACAGCCAATCACTTCTATTACCATGCAGCTTAATACCTTCCAGAATATGCTTGTAGCTACCGAAAGGATTGTTATAACTTTAAATGAAAAACCGGATATTGTTGAGGCTGTTGATGCCGCTGCTCCTGCTAAAATAAAAGGTGGAGTAGAGTTTAAAAATACATATATGGCTTACAGGGAAGGAGTAAATGTTCTTAAAGGCATTTCGCTGAACATAAAGCCAGGTGACAGCGTAGGTTTTGTGGGAGCATCAGGAGCAGGAAAAACTACTTTGATGAATTTGTTAGCTCGTTTTTATGATACAACGGGTGGTTCTATCATCATTGATGGACAAGACATTAAGAAGTGGCCACTTGCCGATCTTAGGCGTACGGTGGGTATTGTTCAACAGGACATTACTCTGTTCTCAGGTACCGTACTTGATAATATCCGTTTTTTTAGAACTGAAATTGATCGCGAGCGAGTGATTGAAGTTTGTAAATTGATTGGTGCCGATAGCTTTATTAGTAAACTTCCAAAAGGTTATGACACGTTATTGTCTGAAAGAGCTGCTACGCTTTCTTTTGGAGAAAGACAGTTACTTTCGTTTGCCAGGGTAATGGTCTTTAACCCCAAAATATTGATTCTTGATGAAGCTACAGCAAGTCTTGACTCTGAAACAGAGGCTATTCTTCAGGAAGCAATAACAAAAGTATCTAAAGATCGTACACTTTTAGTTATTGCCCACAGACTCTCTACTATTCAGCACATGGATTATATCGTAGTACTTGATAATGGACTTATTGTTGAAAAAGGCTCACATGAGGAGCTTCTGGAAAATAATAGTCATTACAATACGCTTCATAAATCAGGGGTTCTAGTGGAAGAATTAGCAAGCTAATGAGTAAAACAATGTTATGTATATCAAACTATTATCCAATAACTTTTAAAATATTCAACAAATGTCAACATTAACAGAGAATCAAACGCAAGATAAAGAGGCTATCAAACAGCTTATTTTAGATGAAGCTAGATTAGATCTTGAATTTAACGAAAAGGGTATTTTTTATGATGCAGATGAGATAAAACGACTGAGAGGAAATATAGTAGAACCAAAAACATACGGAAGAGAACCTGTTGGTTTTGGTTTTGTACTCCCTCATGGCATTACGTCAAATGCAAAATTTAATCGTTGGACACCTTATTCTATTGTCGTTGAAAACGATAAACCTATTTTGTACAATGAAAAAGAGCCAATTGCCGAAATTAAATTTCACAACAGAACTCAGCATCCAGTGCTGGAGGAGCGACTTTCAACTGGTGAAAAAGTAAGAAGCATAATTGGTAGTAATCAACATGGTGAAATTAGTATTGGCTATAGTGCTGAATGTTCATTGAAGGATTTGGGCGAAGATTGTTTGTTTTGCTCCATCAATGTGCGTGAAAAAGATCCGGAAAGACCATTGCTAAAAAACCCGCGACAGATATCAGAAGCATATCATTTTGCCCGTCAGGCTGGAATTGCTAACCAGTTGCGTATAACCGGTGGTTTTGTCCCCGAACGTCGCGAACTGGAATATTATCTTGATGTGGCCGAAGCCATTCATGAAAATTACGAAACATTCAAAGGAGTGGCAGTAATTGGAGCACCGGCCGATTTGTCCATCTTAGAAAAATATAAAGAAGCCGGATATTCAGATATTTCCCACAACCTGGAGGTTTGGGATAAAAATCTTTTCGCACTCATCGTTCCCGGAAAAAGTAAACGCAATGGTGGTTGGGATCACTGGATTAGATCACTTGAGAGATCCGTCGAAATTTTTGGAAGAGGAAATGTACATTCAAATTTCGTAGGCGGATTGGATCCGAAAGATGGATTTATTGAAGGTATGGAGTATCTAGCATCAAAGGGAATCGTTGCTCACTTTGGACCATTTCGTCCTCAAAAAGGAACACCTTTGGAAGGGTGGCGTAGTCCTGAAGCATCGTTCCACTGGGAACTATTGGATAAAGTCACCGACATCCAAATTCGTAATGGTTTCACCACCGAACAAATGTATCGCGGTCCGGGTTCAGGTGACCACACAGGAAGAGTACTTCGTACAAAATTAGGTGATTTTGAGGGCGATTATTTGGATATTTACAAATACCCTGCCATTGATTAATAACAAGATAGCACAATTAACTAAAATATTAAAAGTATTAAAAATGTCAGAAATAGAAACTCAGATTAAACGAAAAGAAGAGGTAAAACAACTTCTTTTGGATGAAGCCAAATTGGCACTTGATTTTAATGAAAAAGGTATTTTTTATAATGCCGAAGATTTAAAACGATTCAGAGCAACCGATGCAGATCTAAATGGATTTAGACGAAATGCAGGTGGAGTTGGTTTTTCGTTGCCATACGGTATTACCACAAATGCAAAATTTAATCGTTGGACACCTTACTCGATAGTGGTGGAAAATGACAAACCAATTTTGTATAACGACAAAGAGCCAATCGCCGAAATTTCGTTTCCAACTAACACTCCAAATCCGGTATCTGAACAATTATTAAGTTCAGGTCAAAAGGTTAAAAATATTTTGAATATCTCTCAATTCGGTGGAGTTCATGTGTCTTACAGCGATGAATGTTCGTTGAAAGATTTAGGCGAAGATTGTCTGTTTTGCTCGTACAATGTGCGTGAGAGAGACCCCGAAAGACCATTGATAAAAAACCCGGGACAGGTAGCTGAGGCTTATCATCTTGCCCGTCAGGCAGGAGTAGCCAACCATTTCCGTATCACCGGTGGTTTTGTGCCCGAACGTCGTGAACTGGAATATTACATCGATGTAGCCGAAGCCATTCGTGAAAAATACAATTCATTCTATGGCGTAGCAATAATAGGTGCACCGGAAGATGTGTCGATACTTCCAAAATATAAAGAAGCAGGATTCTCCAATATTTCACACAATCTTGAAGTTTGGGACAAAAATTTGTTTGGGCTGGTATGCCCTGGTAAGAGCAAACGCAATGGAGGTTGGGAACACTGGCTTGGTTCGTTGGAAGCCGCAGTTGATGTATTTGGCAAAGGGAATGTGCATACCAATTTGGTTGGTGGGCTAGAACCTAAAGATTCAATTCTTGAAGGCATTGAGTATTTAGCATCTAAGGGAATTGTTGCTCATTTTAGCGTTTTCCGTCCTGAAAAAGGAACACCATTTGAAGGATACCGCAGCCCAGAAGCTTCGTTTCACTGGGAAATTGTAGATAAAGCAACTGATATTTTCCTTCGTTATGGTTTTAACTCTTTGCAAATGTATAGTGGTCCTGCATCAGCAGATCACGCAGGAAGGATTTTCCGTATTAAAAACGGTGAATTTGAAGGAGAAAAACTGGGTGTATATAAATATCCATCAATAGATTAATGAATGATTCAAAATTGTCTGGTGGTATTGATTTGGCATCAACCAAATTTCTCAAAACATAATCTTTTAATATATAGTATTCAATGTCTTTAATAAACGAATCAAAAACTAAAGAAGAAATCAAACAACTTCTTTTAGACGAAGCCAGATTGAGTCTGGAACTTTCAGAAAAAGGTATTTTTTATAATGCCGAGGATATCAAACGCATTCGGGCTAAAACAGGAGCTAGTGCGCCATTTGGGCGTAGAGACGGACTTCCAGGTTTTCATCTTCCGCATGGAAATAATGCAAGTGGTAAATTCAATAAATACACACCGTATTCAATTGTGTTGGAAGATGATAGACCGATTTTGTATGACGAAAAAACGCTTATTGGAGAATTAGAGTTTCAGACAGGACATCTGGCATCGGAACAATTGCTCAGCACAGGTGAAAAAGTGAGAGATATATTGAATATCAGCGCACAAGGAGGTTTGCATGTAATGTATAGCAACGAATGTGCACTAAAAGATAGAGGAGAAGATTGCCTATTCTGCGCATTCAACGAGCGCGCCAAAGACGGTGAAACAAACAAAGTACTTTTGAAATCGCCAAGGCAAGTTGCAGAAGCTTACGACATAGCTCGTCAGGCAGGCGTAGCCAACCATTTCCGTATTACCGGTGGTTTTGTTCCCGAACGTCGTGAACTGGAATACTATATCGACGTTGCTGAGGCCATCCGCGAAAAATACGATACATTCAATGGTGTTGCTGTTATTGGTGCTCCTGCCGACCTTTCTGTTTTACCTAAATACAAGGAAGCCGGGTTCAATAGTATTTCCACAAACATCGAAGTGTGGGACAAAAATCTTTTCGCAGTCATGTGTCCTGGCAAGGAAAAACGCAACGGAGGCTGGCGACACTGGATTGATTCACTTGAGGCTTCGGTGGAAATATTCGGAAAGGGAAATGTACATTCAACAATTGTTGGTGGACTTGAAATCAAAGAATCCACTCTCGAAGGAATTGAATTTTTTGCATCGAAAGGTATTGTTTGTCATTTCAGCGCTTTCCGTTCAGAGAAAGGTACTGCATTGGAAGGATTCCGCAGTCCTGATGCTAATTTCCACTGGGAATTGCTGGATAAAGCAACAGACATTTATCACCGATATGGTTTTACAACCTATCAAATGTACAGTGGCCCTGCTTCTGGTGGTCACAGCGCAGGAGTTTTCCGGATTAAAGCAGGTGATTTTGAGGGAGATAAACTTGCCACATGGAAATTTCCTTCACTGGACTAACATGAGAGCTTTATACGACTCAAAATAAGCATAATAACTCAGCACTGTGATTTATGTAAAGTGCTGAGTTATTACAAATACTCCCTAAAAGAAGATGTGAATTTGCCAAAGTGAACTATCACAACCTAAAAATAGGTAGTTCAAATTACCGATTAATAAGTATTGTACCATTGTCCTAATTCAGATTCCTTTGTAGTCTTTAAAATACAAATAACTAATAGGATATCATTGCGGATTTAGAAGCCATAAACATTCAGTTTAAGAGAAAAGTAATGTCAGAAGTGAAAGAAAAAATACAAAAAAAGGAAGCAATAAAGGAACTTCTTTTAAAAGAAGCCAGACTGGGTTTTGACCTTTCGGAAAAAGGTATTTCTTATGATAAAGAGGAGATAACCAAATTTAGAATTGCTAAAACGGGAGATATTCCACGCTCAAATGGTAGAGCTGGAGGATTATCATTCAAATTGCCTCATGGCAATGATGTAAGTGGAGACTTCAATCGTTGGACCCCATATTCCATTATTGTAGAAGATAATGAAGCTGTATTATACGATGATAAAACCCGTATAGGTGAAATTACTTTTCCGGATGCTCTAAATCCTTTACTCAAAACGAAGCTTAGTACTGGCGAAACATTTCGCAATATAATGGGATTAACTCAACATGGTGGTGTTAACGTTGGATATAGTAAAGAATGTTCGTTGAAAGATTTAGGTGAAGATTGCCTGTTTTGTAAAATTAATATTGGTGATGGCAAGTATGGCGAAAGGCTTAACCCAATTTTAACTCCTAAAATTGTAGCTGAGGCCTATGATTTAGCCCGTAAAGTGGGTCATGGCAACCATTTTCGTATTTCTGGTGGTTTTGTGCCGGAACGACGTGAACTCGAATACTATATTGATGTGGCTGAGGAAATAAGAAAAATATATCCGGATTTCTTCGGCACAGCGATTATTGGTGCTCCAAATGATTTTTCTGTTTTACCTAAATACAAAGAAGCAGGTTTCTCACATATTTCTCATAACATTGAAGTTTGGGATAAGAATCTTTTCGCACATATCTGTCCCGGAAAGGAAAAACGCAATGGTGGTTGGCAACACTGGATTGATTCACTTGAGGCAGCTGTAGAAGTATTTGGCAAAGGAAATGTTCATGCTAATTTGGTTGGTGGACTGGAGCCAAAAGATTCTATTTTAGAAGGAATTGAATACCTTGCATCAAAAGGTATTGTTGCTAAATTTAGTCGTTTTCGCCCCGAAGCAGGTACACCGCTTGAAGGCTATCGCAGTCCTGAAGCCTCTTTCCACTGGGATTTGGTGGATAAAGCCACAGACATTTATCTTCGTTATGGTTTTGGCATGATTGAACTAACCACGGGACCAGGTTCCAGTTTCTATGGCTCCGATGTTTTCCGTATTAAATCAGGTGATTTTGAAGGTGATAAGATTACGGCTTGGAAATATCCGGCTTTAAATAAATAGAAGAAACAACAAATTGTTGAAAGGTAAACTAAAACCATCTTTTGAAATAGAAATTTAAAAATGAGCACAATAAAATCGTACCATCCAAAAGCTGTAGTACAAAATACTGTAGCAATAGCTAACAAAACCATCTTTAATGGACTATGGTTAATTAAAGTGCTACCTCCACTAATTTTAATTATTGTATGGGAAACTGCCAGTCGGTTAGGGTATCTTAAACCCCTTATACTTCCGGCTCCAACTGCAATTTTAAAAGCTGCTTACTTTCTGATAGAATCCGGAGAATTATTCCACCATATTGGAATAAGCCTTGTTCGTATTTGTAAAGGATATGCTGTTGGCGCAGGATTGGGTCTTTTAATTGGACTACTTATCGGGATATTTAAACGTTTTGATCAGGCAACTACCTTGCTTCTTGAGTTTTTACGTCCAATTCCTTTCTTTGCGTGGTTGCCTTTAATTATCTTGTGGTTAGGTATTAGTGAAGCAACTAAAACGACTATTATTGCTGTTGGCTGTTTTTGGCCAGTGTTGTTGAATGTTGTAGCAGGAGTAAAGTCAGTTGATAAGAAATACCTTGAAGTAGCATTGATTCTTGAGAAAAATAAATACCAGACACTTATAAAAGTGGTATTACCCTCTGCTTTGCCGTCTATTTTTACGGGTTTGAGAATTGGGATGGGAATGGCCTGGGGTGCAGTTGTTGCAGCTGAGGTTATTGCATCGACATCCGGTATTGGATTTTTGCTTATGTATTCCCGCGAAATGTGGCAGCCGGATATAACATTTGTAGGTACTTTCGCTATTGGTATTATAGGATTAATTATTGAAAGAATATTTACATTTATTGAAGGCCATTTGATTATATGGAATAAAGGTAACAAAAGTAATAATAGAAAAGGGAGAATAAAATAGATATGGGAACTTTAGAATCATTATTTATTGAAAATTTGAGTAAGACCTACAAAGCTGAAAATGGGGATGTACATGCGTTGGAAAATGTGAATCTTACAATAAAACCTGGTGAGTTTATCACTTTTGTTGGTGCTAGTGGTTGCGGGAAAAGTACGCTATTGAGATTAATAGCTGGTCTTGAAAAGGATTTTTCAGGAGAAATTAAACTTGGAGCTAATAAACTTGGAGGCCCGAGTATAGATAGAGGAATGGTTTTTCAAGAGGCCCGACTGTTCCCTTGGCTTACAGCAGAAGAAAATATCGCTTTTGGTCTTGTTGATGACAAGATTTCTCCTGCTGAAAAGAAAAAAGTAGTTGATGAACATATCGATTTGGTGAGTCTGAGTGGTTTTGCTAAATCGTATCCCCATCAGCTTTCAGGGGGGATGCAACAACGTGTCAGTATAGCACGTGCATTGGTAAACTACCCAAAAATCCTTTTACTTGATGAGCCTTTTGGAGCACTTGATGCCCTTACCCGCTTACAAATGCAGCAAGAATTTCTTCGCATTTGGGAAAAGGAAAAAACTACGGTACTGCTGGTGACACATGATGTAGACGAAGCTATTTTCTTGGCTGACCGGGTTGTTGTTATGTCTTGCCGACCGGGTTCAATCAGTAAAGTAATTACTGTGAATGAATCGCGTCCACGTGATCGAAGTAGTTGTGCTTTTGCTGATATTAAAAGGGAAATTTATAAAGTTATTTTTAAAGAAGAAAGTCATTTGATAGACTACTATATTTAAAAAAATGAGCACACAATTGTCACAAAACACATAAGGTTAATCATGAGAATTATAAGCAAAATAATATATGTTTTTGCACTTGCGGTTGCTATTACTGCATGTACAAAAAGCGAAAAAAAATCAGAACCATTGACAGTTCTACGAGTTGGTAGTAGGTCGGTTACAAATGCACAGGTACTCCGCATCAGGGCTGCAAATTTGTTTCAGAAAAATGGGTTGGATCTTAAAGTTGAATACATAGTTGGTGCAAACGGACCTGCATTAATGGAGTCGTTCCTTGCTGGTCAGATTGATGTTGCTGTATTTGGTGATCAACCTGCCATTATGGGGTGGTTAAGAGGAGTTGATGTTAAAGCTGTGGCAAATTTTCCGTCAAGCCCCCGGAATACGTTTATTATGGTCACAGATTCTCAGAAAATTAAGACCATGCAGGATTTAAAAGGAAAGAAAATATCAGTGCAAATTGGCACCGTCAGTCAGCACTGGCTTTTTCTTTCTCTTCGACAGGCAGGGATGAAGGCTGGCGATGTGAAGATGTTGAATGTACCAGGCGGAGATGCTTCTGTTGCATTGATGACAAAGGAAATAGATGGTGCTGTATTGAGTGAGCCAACTATCTCACTGCTGGAAGAAAGAAAGATAGCAGCCAAATTAAAGGGATCTCGTTGTACAAAAACATATTCCGAAGTATTGCTGGTATCCGGTAACTTATATAGAAATCATCCCGAAGTAATAAAACAAATAGTTGCAACCTATCAGGAAGCTAATGCATGGATAATTGATAACCCGGATAAAACTGTAAAGTTAATTAGCTCAAAGATAACGTACAAAGCACTTCAAAAAAATGTGTTGAAAAGACAGTATAGTAGAAATCTCAGCCAGATTAAATATTTAGGTTTTACCGACTCTTCAAAAGTAAGTTTTAAACAAATTGTTGAGTTTTTAAAAGAATTAAAAGCCGTCCCACAACGTGGAACACTAGCCGATTCAACTCAAAACTTCTACGATTCACGCTTTGTAGATGAGTATTATCGTGATAAAGCAAAGCAACATAATACTACAGTAGCAGAAATACTTAAAAGAGAGAGCGGTGAGAAAATTGCACCGAATAATAAAAACTGATTATATAAACACGATAATAAAAATAGATTCAATGAAAATACAAACCCGTTAAATAATTGATTATTTGATGGCAATTAGTATTTATTTGTAAAAGATAAAACTTTGTATGAAACACCTTCGTAAAATAGTATTTTCTCTGGCACTTGTGGTCGCAATAAGTGCATGTACCAAAAAAGAAACAAAATCAGAACCATTGACTGTATTACGGGTTGGTTGTCTGGGAGTAACTAATGCTCAGATACTCCGTATAAAATCTGCCAATTTGTTTAAGAAAAACGGCATTGATATTAATGTTGAATATCAAGTCGGTGCAGTTGGACCTGTATTAATGGAATCGATTCTTGCAGGTCGAATTGATGTTGCAGCCTTTGGTGATCAGCCTGCTATTATGGGTTGGTTAAGGGGCGTTGACGTTAAAGCGGTAGCAAATTTCCCATCAAGTCCACGAAATACTTATATTATGGTTGCCGATTCACAGAAAATAAAAACCATGCAGGATTTGAAAGGAAAGAAAATATCCGTTCAGATTGGGACTATAAATCAGCACTGGCTTTTCCTTTCTCTTCATCAGGCTGGTATGAAGGTTGATGATGTGAAAATGTTGAATGTGCCGGGTGGCGATGCTTCAGTTGCATTGATGACTCATGAGATAGATGCTGCCGTATTGAGTGAACCGACTATTTCGCTTCTTGAAGAAAGAAAGGTAGCTGCAAAATTAAAAGAATCCCGATGCGTAAAAACATATTCCAACGTATTGCTTGTGTCGGGTAACTTATATAGAAATCATCCGGAAATAATAAAAAAAATAATTGCCACTTATTATGAAGCTAATGCCTGGATAATTGATAATCCTGACAAAACGGTAAAGTTAATCGGCTCAAAGATAACTTACAAAGCACTTCCTGCGGATGTATTAAAGAGGCAGTACAGTAGAAATCTTAGTAAAGTTAAATACATTGGTTTTACTGACTCTTCAAAGGTGAGTTTCAAACAAATAGTTGATTTTTTGAAAGAATTAAAGGCTGTGCCACAACATGGAACTATAGCCGATTCAACTCAAAAATTCTATGACACACGCTTTGTAGATGAGTATTATCGTGATAAAGCAAAACAGAATAATACTACCGTAGCTGAATTGCTTAAAAAAGAGAGCGGTATCAAACAACAATAATACAATTGTTTAATTTAATATAAATAAAAAAAATGGGATATTTATTTTCATCCGAATCGGTGTCCGAAGGTCATCCGGACAAAGTAGCCGATCAAATTTCAGATGCTATTCTGGATAACTTTTTGGCACAAGACAAAAAATCAAAAGTCGCTGTTGAAACCCTTGTTACAACAGGTCAGGTAGTAATAGCTGGCGAAATTAAGTCATCTGCGTATGTAAATGTGCAAGAAGTGGCTCGCAAAGTAATTAATCGTATTGGCTACACCAAAAGTGAATACAAATTCGATGGTGATTCATGTGGTATTTTTTCGGCATTACATGAGCAGTCCACTGATATTAATCAGGGTGTTGAACGTGAAAATCCAATTGACCAAGGCGCAGGTGATCAAGGATTGATGTTTGGGTATGCAACCCGTGAAACAAAGAATTTATTGCCAATTGCACTGGATTTGTCACACGCTTTAGTTCAGGAACTTGCTGCCATTCGACGCGAAGGAAAAATAACTTACTTACGCCCTGATTCTAAGTCGCAGGTAACAGTTGAATATGACGACAACAATCGTCCGGTTAAGGTTCATACCATTGTGGTGTCAACTCAGCACGATGATTTTGTAAAACCATCGGCAACGAAAACTCAAGCGCAAGCAGACGAAGAAATCTTGTCGAAAATCAAGGAAGATGTTCAAAACATCCTGATTCCTCGTGTTAAAGCTTTAGATGAACAATTTGCACAACTTTTCGTCGGAGATTATATATTACATGTGAATCCAACTGGAAAATTCGTTATCGGTGGTCCTCATGGAGATACAGGTTTGACAGGTCGCAAAATCATTGTAGATACTTACGGTGGCAAAGGTGGTCATGGTGGTGGAGCTTTTTCGGGTAAAGATCCTTCAAAAGTAGATCGTTCGGCTGCTTATGCCGCCCGACATATTGCCAAAAATCTGGTAGCTGCTGGTGTAGCTGATGAAGTATTGGTACAAGTAGCTTATGCCATTGGTGTTGCAAAACCGTTGAATTTATATATCAACACGTATGGAACAGCTTTGGTAAATTTGAGCGATGCTGAAATTGCAACTAAAGTTGAAAAACTATTCGACCTTCGTCCAAAAGCTATTGAAGAACGGTTGAAATTACGCTTCCCTATTTACGAAGAAACCGCTTCGTATGGCCATGTGGGTCGTACTCCGGTAACTGTCAATAAAACGTTTAAAGACGGAAATGGTAAAGAATTTACTGAAAAAGTAGAACTGTTTACTTGGGAAAAATTAGACAAAGTAGGCGATGTTAAAGTTGAATTCGGGTTACAAAATCAAGAAGTTCAAAAATCAAAAGTTCTTGTAGGTAGTTTGTAAATATTTTGAAAATCCTGTTAGATAATATGGCAGAACCTGATTTCTGTTTGAAGTCAGGTTCTGCTTTTTTACAACTAACCATCGTCCCCCAAAATTATGAAGAATTTATTTTCACTCTTATTCCTCTTTTCTACACTAACGATTTCTGCAGGTAATAAAGAAGAGGTTAAAAATCAGTCATTTCCACTTGTCGAACGAGACACAGTTCCACGAATTGCTGTCGTGTCAGCTTTTGATGCTGAACTGGCTAAGCTTCGCGACAGTATTCAACTGACTTCTAAAACGGTTGTAAACGGGCGCACATTATGGTTGGGCAAACTCAAAGGGCATAATGTAGTGCTGCTTTTGAGTGGTATCAGCATTATAAATGCCACATTGACCACAGAATCTCTTCTCAACAATTTTCGAATTACGTCAATTGTGTTCTCCGGTATTGCCGGCGGAGTGAATCCCGACTTGGGGGTGGGAGATGTTACGGTGGCTGCCCAGTGGGGTAACTATCAGCAACAGCGTTTTGCTCGCAAGACCGATGCTGGTTGGGATGTAGGTTCCCGTCGTTCTGAGTTTGCTAACTTTGGGATGATGTTCCCCAACAATTCATCAGTAGTTCGTTTAGGCGGTATTCCCGACAAACAAGAAAGTCGTTTTTGGTTTCCGGTGGACAGTGGCTTGCTTGCAGTGGCTAAGGATTTATCCCGAGATATACCACTCAAGCGTTGCATAAACGATAATGATTGTTTGGATCACCAGCCTCGCTTGGTGGTGGGCGGCAATGGAGTGAGCGGTTCAACCTTTGTGGATAATGCCGAATACCGCACTTACGTATGGAATACCTTCCATGCGGATGCATTAGATGCTGAGACCGCTGCGGTAGCCTTAGTAGCTTATGTGCATCGAGTGCCATTCATAGCTTTCCGATCGCTTTCCGATCTTGCCGGTGGTGGTCCGGGCAAAAATGAATCTCGTACCTTTGGCAAACTTGCTGCCGAGAATTCTGCCACCGTTGTTTTATCTTTTTTATCTAAACTTTCCTCAAACAAAAAGTAATTATAATGCATCGTTATTTCCAATTTGCCAAAAATGGCACGAGCTACCGAACTGAAATTCTGGCTGGTCTGACCACTTTCCTGACCATGGCTTACATTATTGTGGTAAATCCGGCTATTTTAGAAGCCGCCGGGATTCCAAAGGGGCCATCCATGACTGCTACCATTCTTTCGGCAGCATTTGGAACGCTTATTATGGGAATCATTGCCAAGCGCCCTTTTGCAATAGCTCCTTATATGGGCGAAAATGCCTTTATAGCCTTTACCGTAGTGAAAGTGTTGGGTTACACTTGGCAGGTAGCTTTTGGGGCTATATTTCTAGCTGGTGTATTGTTTACAGTACTTACCGTGTTACGGGTACGCGGCTGGCTTGCAGAAGCTATTCCATTAAATCTTAAACATGCTTTTACGGTGGGTATCGGATTGTTTCTGGCTTTCATCGGACTCAATGAGGCGGGTGTTGTCACGTTGGGCGTTCCCGGTTCACCGGTGAGCTTAGGAAACCTTTCCCAGCCATCGACACTTTTGGCCATTGCAGGATTTTTATTAATTACAGTTTTGACTGCAAAACGTGTTCATGGTGCTCTTATCATTGGCATTCTTGCTGTCACAGGTGCTTCTATCGCATTGGGACTGACTCCTCTTCCGCATAGTTTTGTGAGTCTTCCACCATCGCCTGCACCTATTTTGGGACAACTGGATATTGCCGGAGCACTCAGCATCAAAGCACTTCCTGTAGTACTTATCGTATTCGTAATGGCTTTTGTGGATACTATTGGAACACTTATCGGACTTTCGGCACGTGCCGGATTTCTTGACGAAAAAGGTAATCTTCCCAATATTGAAAGACCACTTTTGGCGGATGCGTTAGCTAACATCATGGCTCCATTCCTGGGTACAACTACCACAGGCGCATACATAGAATCAGCTTCCGGTATTGAAGAAGGTGGACGTACCGGATTTACGGCTATAGTAGTTGCATTATTTTTCCTGCTGGCATTGTTCTTTACACCTATCCTGACAGTTACACCGCCGCAGGCTTACGGGCCGGTGCTGGTATTGATAGGGTGCTTTATGATTAAGTCAGCAGCTAAAATTGATTTCGATGACTTCACCGAACTCGTTCCGGCTTTCCTGACATTGATACTTATTAGTTTCAGCTACAACATTGGCGTTGGTATAACCGCAGGACTAATAATCCACCCGTTGCTCAAGCTCGCCACAGGTCGAGTTCGTGAAGTTCCTAAGGGTTTGTGGATATTAGCAGCTATTTCGCTTTTGTTTTACATTGTCTATCCATATCATTGAGGTAGTTTCTTCAAGATTTTAAAGATGAAAATGGCAATTTGCATCTGCAAATTGTTAATTTATTCACATATAATGCTAGTCTCAGAACTTTATATCAAACAATTTAAAAAGAAAACATTATGTCTAAAATTGCAAAACGGCTGACCGATTTGGTTGGCAACACTCCCCTGCTGGAACTATCGGCTTACACGGCCAATAAAAAACTAGACGTAACCATCATTGGAAAACTGGAATACTTCAATCCTGCCGGAAGTGTGAAAGATCGTATTGCCTTAGCAATGATAGAAGATGCTGAGCAAAGGGGGATTTTAAATAAAGATTCCGTGATTGTTGAACCAACGAGTGGTAATACTGGAGTTGGTTTGGCTTTTGTTGCTGCGTCCAAAGGCTATCGGTTGATTATTACATTACCCGAGACTTTTAGTATTGAACGGAGGAACTTACTGAAGGCACTTGGAGCGGAGCTGGTATTGACTCCCGGACCGCTTGGGATGAAAGGGGCGGTTGCCAAAGCCGAAGAAATAGCTGCCAATATTCCAAATTCATTTTTCCCGCAGCAATTTGAAAATTTAGCCAATCCGGATGTTCATAAACGTACTACGGCGGAAGAAATATGGAGGGATACGGATGGCAAGGTTGATATATTTGTTGCAGGGGTTGGTACCGGCGGTACGATAAGCGGTGTTGGAGAGGTATTGAGAAAGTACAATCCAAACATACAGATTGTGGCTATTGAACCTGCCGAATCCCCTTTGCTCTCAGGAGGAGTAGCCGGACCGCATAAAATTCAGGGCATTGGCCCTAACTTTGTACCGGGAACTTTCAACCGTGCCGTGGTAGACGAAATTCTTCCCGTAAAGAGCGATGATGCGATATTAACTGCACGCGAACTTGCCCGGCAAGAAGGATTATTAGTTGGTATTTCGTCAGGTGCTGCTGTTTATGGAGCTTCCATTTTAGCAAAACGCCCTGAAAATAAAGGAAAAAGAATTGTTGTAATTTTGCCGGATACTGGTGAGCGCTACCTATCTACTGCATTGTATGCTTTTGAAGAATATCCATTAAAATAAGATAAACGTAATTTTCGAAGGGTCATTTTTACTTAAATATACCATAAAAGTGGTATTTCACAAGAAGAAAATACCCCTTATCTTTGCATTATCGAAAGACAAACAAAAAGTGATTTTATCAGCTTCCATATCCAAGGACTTTATTAAACGGAATCTGATGAATGAGAAAAATAAAACTTGTAAATTATATCTTATGAACTCATTATTTATGTACATGTATATGTGTTGCTGTCATTATCATTTCAATGATTGGTCGAGACGCTTGTACATATTCGTAAAGTAAATTTACAAATAAGCAGAAACGCAGCCGGTCAAGTCAAACTAGATCGGCTGCGTTTTTTTTATATCATATTGAGTAGCATTCAATGACTGTTCATTACAACTGTTTAGTGTAAAATTTTATTTAGTTAGGATAATAGTAATTTGTTGTTTAATTTATTTACGTATTGACCATACAATTTTTGTGGTTTAGTTATGCTTATTCTTTTGTTTTTTTTCGATGTGAATCGCGGAAAAATAACAAATAGGCAATTCAAATAATTAAACCGGTTGTATAGTCTCTTTTTTATAATTTGTTAGAACTAATGTATTGCTTTCGATGTGAATCGCGGGTAAGCAATGAATGATAGCAACAACCGAAAGGTCGATAATAAGACCTTTTATGTTGGAGTTAGCGTTCTGAAGGTCTTTTAGTTTTATTGTTTTATTACCCATCTTTTCCCTGCTATGTGAGTTGCAGGGAAATGATGGATAATTTAAAAAAACAGTAATTTTTAATTTCAACTTTGATTTCAACTTAATATACATATTAATCAGATAAGAGTTTTTACTCATTTCACAAAAAAACATAACAATATGGCTGGTTTTTCTATCACCTTTCAAAAAACATTGGCAAAAGTATTGAATCTCAAACCCAATAAACAGAGTAATAAATCATCAAATCATCAAGAAACTATGGCTGCAAATGAATTAAAATTTGAGACGCTGCAAGTGCATGCAGGTCAGGTAGTAGACGGAACCACTCATGCCCGTGCATTGCCCATTTATCAAACATCTTCTTACGTGTTCGACGATGCAAAAGACGGTGCAGATCTTTTCGGACTACGTAAATTTGGAAATATCTATACCCGCTTACAAAACCCTACAACAGACGTGTTTGAAAAGCGCGTTGCTGCCTTGGAAGGTGGCGTAAGCGGATTAGCTACCTCCTCCGGACAGTCCGCTCAATTCATTGCGCTTAATAATATCCTGCAAGTGGGCGATAACTTTGTATCCACTTCGCACTTATATGGCGGAACTTATAATCAGTTTAAATCTCAGTTCAAACGTTTGGGTATTGAAGTACGCTTTACTCCAAACGATGATCCTTCTGAATTTGAAAAACTCATTGACGGCAATACAAAAGCTATTTATCTGGAAACTATTGGTAATCCGGAACTCAATGTGCCCGATTTTGATGCTATTGCGGCAGTAGCCAAAGCCTATGATATTCCACTTATTGTCGACAATACTTTTGGGGCCGGTGGATTTCTTTTCCGCCCTATTGAGCATGGTGCTTCGGTGGTGGTAGAATCGGCCACCAAATGGATTGGTGGTCACGGGACTTCCATTGGCGGTATCATTGTGGATAGTGGCACATTCAATTGGGGTAACGGAAAATTTCCTACATTTACTCAGCCATCAGACAGTTATCACGGATTGGTATTCTGGGATGTGTTTGGAACAAACGGTCCTTTTGGGAATATAGCTTTTAATATTCGTGCCCGGGTGGAAGGTCTTCGCGACTGGGGAAACACCATCAGCCCTTTTAATTCATTTTTGTTGGTTCAGGGACTTGAAACACTCTCTTTGCGTTTGGAACGTCATGTACAGAACACTCAGACATTGGCCGAATGGCTGGAGAAACATCCCAAGATAGAGTTTGTAAATTATCCCGGGTTGAAGAGTAGTAAGTACTATAAACTGGCAAAGCAATATTTCCCTAAAGGGCCGGGTGCAGTGCTAACGTTCAAGGTAAAAGGCGATCCGGATAATGCCGATAAGTTAATTGATAGCGTGAAATTGCTAAGCCATTTGGCCAATGTAGGTGATGCCAAATCGCTGATTATTCATCCGGCAGCAACGACTCACGAACAATTGTCGCCTGAAGAACAAAAGGCCTCGGGAGTTGAACGTGGACTACTACGTATATCTGTTGGTATCGAAAACATCGAAGACATCAAAGCCGACATTGAACAAGCATTGGCGACGATATAAAGTTGTTTTTGTGTTTATTTAATTCATTCAATATGTTCATTTATATGCAAAAGTTAGTATTAGCACTTCTGTGACTCTGATCAATGTGGTATTTATTAATATTAGGTTACATGTAAGTAAATAAATATATTTTGTCTTAGCTCGTTTAGATATTTATGGTATTCTCTTAAAATACCCATTATGAGGTATTATAAATGACTATATGATGGCATTTTAGTTAATGCGAAAGTTGTCTATCTTTGTATAGTCAAATGACGCAGCGATTAATAAAGACTATTTTAAATTCTATTTTATGAACTTTCTATTTGTGTATATGTGTATGCGTTGCTGTCATTATCATTTCAATGACGGGTGGAGATTTTTGTGCATATATGTAAAATAAATTTACAAATACTGAATGAATACAGCCGTACAGATATACTGAACGGCTGTTTTTTTATGTGAATGTGTTTTGTAGTGAAACAGTACTATATAAAATATAATGTTAAGAAATTTAGACCCAACGATAGTGGTATTATTATAAATTAATTATCAAATAGCAGTTGATGAAAACAATTGGACTTATTGCCTCGGGCAACATTGAAGTGTTTACTCTCTTAAGGTATATTCCAGTAAAGAAGAAACTAAAATTGGATGAGTTTGATGCCTATTACTTCAAAAATAATGGTTATGAAATTTTTCTTATAAAATGTGATAAACAGTTGGCTAGCGCTAGGCGTGCTACTTCATTGCTAATTGATAAGATATCACCTTTGTTGATTGTTTCGTTTGGTGTTGGGGGAGCTATTGAAGAGGATATACATGTTGGTGACATTGTGTGTGGTAACTCAACAACTATGATAGAAAATGGAGTTTTCGAACAGTATATTGGATTGTCTGCTATACCATCAGATATCCGCAACTTTATTTTTGATTTACTTGTTGAGAATAAAAAAAGAATATTTCTAGGGACCATAATTACTGTAAATGGTGAGCAGGATCTACTGGATTATACAAGAATACGGTTTAATCATCCCGTATTGGAAATGGAAACTCACGGAGTTGCTCAGGCAGCCCACCGTCGTCGAATCCCTATATTCTCACTGCGAGGTATTACTCATAATCTGGCTATTGAAGGAAATATAAACTTACATACTATATTTGATTTTACGTGGCAATACGATAAGGGTAGAGCCCTACGTAAACTTCTGACTCACCCCTGGGTACTTTTTAAACTGGTTGGTTTTTACAAAACAAAGTTCAATCAATCTAATCAGGTGGCAAGTACTATATACTCTTTGTTACAAGTATTAAGCCTTGATTGTAATACAAATTCTGAAGACGCTGATTATAGAATATAAGTACCTTTTTTACTCAAAGAAATATTCTTTTATCCCATGTTTAGGGTATGTATATACTGCTATTTGGGTATTTTAGATACCTAAAATTTGTCCGAACTTTGTAATGAATTGCTGGGGATGAATATGTTGAATGTTTAAATATTGTATGTATGAATGAAGCTACTTTTATTATTGCAGAGAATAACGTTTTGTGTCGTCTAGGCTTGAAGTGTGTCATTGATAGTCATGTTCAATTACCCACAATACTTTTTGTAGCTACAAAATCTGAATTGAATACCGCTTTGTTGTCAAATAGCGAAGCAGTGGTTATTATTGATGTCAAAAGTCTTGTACTTGACCATATTGAAGAAGTATTTATACTTTCAGTCCGCTTTCCAAAAAGTAAATGGCTATTTCTGTCAGAGATTCCCGATGAAACATTTTTAATCTCTCTCGCATCTTCATTCGGGAAGGCAAATTTTATTTTGAAAACGAATGATTACGATGAGATTTCAACAGCTATATCTTCAACTGCATTAGGTAAAAATTATTATTGTAGAGAGGCGTTACAAATAATTTTAGATGGACATACCCGGAAAAAGGATAATTCCACTCAACGAAGCTTACTTACAACTACTGAATTAGAACTTGTTCAGCTGTTTACGCAGGGAAAAACATCCAAAGAAATAGCAGAATTACGTTGTCTGAGCTATCATACAGTTAATACACATCGTAAAAATATATTTCGTAAATTAGGGCTCAATAATATTCAAGAACTTATTAAATTTGCTTTAAAAAATGGATTAGTCGATTTGACTGAGTACTATATTTAATTGGTGGAAGACCCATTTTTATTTGCGACAACATGGGTATTGGAGCATAATGGTTGGAACTTTTCTGTGCTATATAATCTAATATAACAAATGGGATAAGCTCTCTACTGAACTTAGATAATGCAAATACCTTACAGCTTGTCATGGTGAAAAAACTTTATAAAAAAACGAGTATCGACAAATTTAATGGGCGAGGAGTAGAGAAATACTCCTTCAACTGATTTGAAATACTTATAATGTGAACAAACAGGCGTTGTGAATTGCACCCCAGAAGTTCGACAAAAAACTTTTGGGGTGTTTTTTTATACCGGTATTTGGTGTATGTTTATTCAAAGATTGTGAGTTCAACCAAACAAGTCTATTCTATGAGATAAATAATCATACATAATACTATAAAATTGTACTTCGAACACGTAGCTGTTTTTTCATATCATCCTGATAATTAGTATGCAGTCAAATTGGTCTACCACTTGTATGGTATGCTTATACCATACAAGTGGTATATATTCTCTTCTGTACAGTAAGTATCTTTGCAATCAAATCAATATTCATTTCACGCGCAAAGCTGAGGAATGATTGATTGTATCCGCCTTATCTCATACTCTACCTTTAACGTCAAATCACATTCGCTTACTGAGTAAAATGCATCATTGGCTACTTCTATGCCTTTGTGTTGCTATGCGCGTATTAAACCGCCAAAACAGCAAGTTGTTAAATAGTAAATTCTTTCATTTTATATATAAACAAAAGCGAGTGTCCCCATCTCCGTCGTCAAACAAATCCAGGGAACACTCGCTACAATTTAAAATTGTATGGCAAAAATACCATTTATTGCTGGAAGTTACAAAAAGCTTCCAACTATTTTCGCACGTAAATATGGAATATTATTCCTGTTTGCAGTCCTCACTACTTTTTCGGCATATGCACAGCAGCAGGAAATTAGTGGAAAAGTTTTTGATGAAGGTTCCGGGTTGCCCATTATTGGCGCAACTGTTAGGCTTAAAGGCCAGTCAGGTATAGCAGCAACTAACGCAGAGGGGAACTTTCGTGTGAGTGCAAAATCATTTCCGGTTAGTTTGCAAGTGTCGAGTATTGGTTACAAATCGCAAGAAATTGTTGTGAATGACATTGATCCGGTTACTATTTCTCTTCCTGAGGATTTGAATAAGCTCAGCGAGCTTGTGGTGGTAGGATATGGAACACAAAAGCGCAGTGATTTGACAGGAGCTTTAACGCTTATTACCGAGAAGCAGATTAAAGAGCGACCTGTTCAAAATGCCGTGCAAGCACTACAAGGCAAAGCTGCAGGTGTTGATATCACTTCCAATGTTCGTCCAGGTGAAGTAGGCATTGTGCGTGTTCGTGGTAACAGATCAATAAATGCTTCGAACGATCCGCTTTACGTGGTTGACGGTATTCCATTGTCGGCCGGTTCCATAGCCGATATTAACCCTAACGATATTGCTTCCATCGAAATTTTGAAAGATGCATCTGCCACTGCTATTTACGGTTCACGTGGAGCGAATGGTGTAATTCTGATTACAAATAAAAAGGGAACAAAAGGAAAAACCAACATTGAATATGATGCTTCATATACATTTGAAAAGATTCATTCTACTACCAATTGGATGAACTCAGGTCAGTTGCTCGATTGGCAACGTCAGGCTTATATCAACGGTGGAACCTATACCGGAACATACGGTACAGCTCCCGATCCTAATTTTGATGTTCAAACATTTGGAGGTGGCGAGACTTACGGCCAAAACAACATCAAAACGGCTTACAGTTGGAACGATGACGGAACGATAAAGCTCAGAGCAGCTACTGCCGCCGAAATAGCAAAAGGATATGCTGCTCAGGTACCTGTTTACAATCCTGAGAAAATGTTTAATCAAAACTGGGCCGATTTAGTGACTCGCACCGGCATTACTCAAAATCATCAGTTATCACTTTCGTCTGGGAGTGAAAAATCACAGGTGTATTTATCGTTAGGCTATCTTAATCAACTAAGTCCGATGGTAGATCAGGACTATAAACGATATTCATTAAATGTGAAGGGTGATATTACTCCTCGTAAATGGTTGACAATTGGTACGGCATTAAATGCCTCTTATTCAATCCAAAATTATGGTGTATCAGAGAATTCTGCTAATTCAGGTGCAAAAGACTCCTATGGTCAGGCTATAGCTTTGCTTCCTTATGCACCCGCATACAATGAAACCGGGAATATCCTCAATACAAATAAAGTAGGGTTATCAACTCATAATATTTTATTGAATATAGCAAATGCTACGAATGAGCACAGTCAGTATTCCGTACAATCAAATACTACTGCAGAAGTACGTTTCACTCCATGGTTGAAATATCTTTCCAAATTTGGAGCACAATTACGAGCTTCGGAATATGGTTCATTCTATGGTGCGGATTACACAAATCCATTCAGTGCTGTAGGTACCGCCCCATTAATTGGTTATGACCAACAGTCTAAGAATTTTTCATGGGTACAAGAAAATTTGTTATTCTTCGACAAGACGCTGGGAGCAAATGTGTTTGGTGTTACTTTGTTACAATCGTCACAGAAGAATGTGAACAATTCCATTAATATTCGTTCGCAGGGTATTACTTTTCCAACATCAAAATGGTATAATCTGGCGGCCAATTCATTGGGTAAACCCATGGGTTATGGAACTGGGTATTCTGAATCGTCATTGATGTCGTATATGGGTCGTGTAAATTACTCATTGCTAAATAGGTATTTACTTACAGCATCCGGTCGTTGGGATGGTGCATCTGTTTTGTCTAAAGGAAATAAATGGGATTTCTTCCCTTCATTGGCCGTTGCGTGGAAATTAGAGGAAGAAGAATTGATTAAGAAAATTCAATGGATTGATCAACTAAAACTACGCGTGGGCTGGGGTGTAACCGGTAATTCCTCGGTAAGTGCCTATTCTACTACCGGTTCTATTTCTGCGGCGGGTTATGTGTTTAATGAAACACAATACGCAGGTTATAAAGCTGAGGTGATGCCAAATAGTGCTTTGAAATGGGAAAAAACAGGTCAGTACAATCTTGGTCTTGATTTCTCAGTATTAAAGAATCGTTTGTCTGGTACGGTAGAATTGTACCGCTCCAATACAAGTGATCTTTTAATGTCACGATCCATCCCTGTTCCATTAGGGTATAGCAGTATTTTGACGAATATAGGGAAAACAAAAAATCAAGGAATTGAAATCTCTCTTTCTTCATTAAATATCAATACCAAGAACTTCAAGTGGAGAACAGACCTTAGTTGGTCAACAAATAAAGAACAGATAGTGGAACTGGCAGCAGGAAAAGTGGACGATAAAGCAAATGGTTGGTATATCGGACAGCCAATTGCCGTTTACCGGGATTATACCTACGATAGGCTTTGGCAAAATACTCCGGAAGATACTCGTTTAATAGAACTTTACAAGAAAATTGGAAATATTACAGCAATACCTGGTCAGGTAAAAGTAAAAGATCAGGAGTTGATTGTTGTTCCGGTTGGTACTACAGGTTCAAAATCAGTGACACTTGCTAGCAGCGAAGTGGTAAATTATCTGGACAATGGATTTGGGTCGATAACCGATGATGATAAGAAAATACTTGGAAGTAACCGTCCCGATTGGGTTGCAGGTATTACCAATACATTCAGCTATAAAAATTGGGAGTTAAGTTTCTTCGTTTATGCTCGCATTGGTGTAGAATATTACGGCGCACTGCAAACCTATGGTCGCAGAGTAGAAACAGATGTTTGGAACCCAACCAATACTACTGCAAAATTTCCACAGCCAACCACGGCTACATTTACTAATTATAATTATGTGAGAAATTATACAGATGGGTCTTTGATCTCAGTAAAGAACATTGCCCTTTCGTACAATTTACCTAAAAAAGTCCTTGATAAGCTAAAAATAAATAAGTTTCAAATTTATGGTCAAGTTCTTAATCCATTCATCTTTGGTGGCGAAGCTGTAAAACTAGGTTTAAATCCCGACGATGTAACCGGTTGGGACTCTACTGCCGGTGCTCAAAGTGGTGGACAAACTGCTAATACAATCGTCAATCGGAGTGTTGTTATTGGTCTTAAAGTTGGTCTTTAATGGTTGTGAACCAGTTAGATGCTGTTTTAAGATATTGATTAATGAAATAAAAAATGGAAATAATGAAAAGGAATATATTTAAAATAAATATTGCGATAGTACTTACATTACTGGTATCACTCGCATCTTGCAAGGATTTTTTGGAAGAAAAGATGGTTTCGACCATAACACAAGACTATTTTGATACCGAAATAGGACTTGAGCAGCTTATTGTTGGTAATTATAATACACTTCGTTGGAAATTCGGATTTATGGAAGGACCATATCTTTTCGAAAGTGGCGATGATATTGTGGAACCATTAAGTAAAGACTGGGCCATTTTTAGCCCGGATGTTTGGTCTGCATCGGGCGCTGCAGGAAGTTATGCTAATAATCTGATGGGATACTATGCTACTCAGTTGTTGGGTAGTTATCCTCTTATCAATAATTGTAATCGTGCGGTAGAATCAATAAAAAAAGGAGCACCTGGAAAGTTTAGTTCCAATCCCGAATATGCTAATTTACGGTTATCGGAAGTTTATTTTCTACGTGCATGGACTTATTATATGTTGGTAACTCAACTTGGAGATGTTCCAATGCCACTAACCAGTAGCAATTCACTTCCTTCAGCATTTTATTTACCCAAAGCAACATCCGAGGAAGTTTACAAAAGAATCATTGGAGATCTTCGCTTTGCCTACAATCACTTGCCATTACCTGAGACTACTGAACGTGGACGCATAACAAAATGGGCGGCGGGTCATTTTTTGGCTAAACTTTATTTACAAAGGGCTCAGGGTGCTGCTTTTAAACAATACAGAAATGCTGATGGAACAGTTAACTATAGTAGCCCTAATGCCGACTTAGGTTTATTGTACAAAGGTACAGTGGCAACTGATTTGGACTCAGCACTTGTTTTCTCTACTGCAGTTATTGATGCCTACGCAACTAAAAATGGGGGAACTTATAAAGGACTTGCCACTAATTACTGGGACTTATTCAAGACAGCAAGAGGCGATTGGAGCAATGAAACAAATGCTGAGATTATTCTTCAGGCATCGTATAGTAATAATCTTGACAATGGTCGTTACGGAATGCGTACCGATGCTGCTTTTACCTGCGATTATTCCAATGCGATATGGAATATTCCTGCAAAGACCTGGGCATATGGTTTACGCAAAGGTGATGGCTTTCTACCTACCGACTGGGGTTATGATGTGTTTACTGATAAGTTATCCGATTCGCGTTACGAGAAAAGTTTTCAAATTGAATATAAAAGTGCTTCGTTCGACAATACTACTTTGGCAGACGGCAGCGGTTTAGTTTATACTGACGCTAAGAATAAATCATTGCAGTGGCAAGCTAAAGATGCATTGTTTTTTAATACTAATATTCAACCCACTTACGACCGGGAATCATGGGGCGGACGAAAAGCTGTTTCAGGACAACGTAAAATTGGAAAGGATGATTTAGGATTGGTATTTTTAGAAAACACTAAGGAAACTGCAATTGATTCTTTGCAGGCCGTTTCTCAGCCTTATGTACTCTATCCACGTTGGATAAAAAGCGGAACAAAGTATTATTACAGAAAGACAGGTGCTGATCGTTATCTTTCAAGCACAGGTTTATCACTGGGTAGAAGTCTTCGTCCATCTTCGCGTAAGTTTGTTGATCCTAACCGAAGTACTGTGGATAATCACTTTGGAACTCGCGATGTGGCTATTTTCCGTTTAGCTGAAACTTTCCTGATTCGAGCGGAAGTTTATGGTCGATTAAATCAATACAGTAAAGCCATAGACGATATAAATGTAGTACGTGCCCGGGCTGCCTATCAGGCCGGTGAAAGCAGAGCCGAAGTGTTAGCGCGACTAGAAGCAGGTTCTGAAAATTTGTCGGCTTCAGAACGCAAATACCCATACCTTTCGGGTACAAATACCTATAATAAAATAAAGGTAGACGCAAGCTACTGGGATGGTGCTTCAGCTAAATCTAAAGCGGAAAATTATCCACCCGAGGCTACAACTGATGCTGCCAGATTTATTCATTTTATCTACAACGAGATATCGCGCGAATTCAATACAGAACAGGTAATCTATGAAGGAATCCACCATGCAGGTATTCAGGCCGAGCGAGTGATTCATCATAGTCAGATGGCTTCATCTAAGCAAGCTAACTGGCCGGTGTCTGACAATCCATTGAGTGGTAGTGGACAAGATGGTAATGGTAAAGGAACTTTTACCCTTAAGAATACATTTAAGCCATTTCCTCAATCGTTTATCGATATGTTGACGGATGAAAAAGGTGTGCTCTTGAGTGCAGAGGCAAAAGCAAAATATCAAAATCCGGGGTATTAATAATCCCCAAATATAACCGTATAATAATATGATGAAAAGGTCAGGTTTTTCAATAGTCACTAAATTGAGAACCTGACTTTTTCTGATTTATCATTTTATACAGTAGTTTGATCAAAATTAAAGGATAAGTCTGATAATTTAGATTTAATTTTGTTCTTCTATCAACTTCTAATAATTATGCAAAAACCAATTATCAACTTTCGATCCATTGCATTAAGTGCAGGAATTATTTCTTCCGCAGTTTCGCAAACAACACTTGCAGATAATAAAACAAAGCCCGAAAAACCGAATATCATTTTTATTATTGCCGATGATATGGGATATGGTGATTTGGCTTGCTATGGCAATAAAGTGGTGAAAACGCCCAATATTGACCAACTGGCACACGATGGTGTACGTTTTACTCAGGCCTATGCCGGTTCGGCAGTAAGTTCTCCATCGCGTTGCTGTTTACTTACCGGGATCAACAGTGGACATAGCCGCATTCGGGATAATTTTGCGAAAGCAGGAGGTATAGTTGGTGATAAAAACGGGTCGCCTATCCGCCGTGCTAATTTGTTGGAAACTGATACTACATTAGCTTTAATGCTTCGTGGAGTGGGTTATCATTCTATTCTTATCAATAAATGGCATCAAGATGGCTTTAATCCCACAGCTGGTCCACTCGATAGAGGTTTCGATGAATTTAAGGGTTGGTTGATCAATAGTCCTGAATCTAATTTGCCCTATTATTATCCTGCCAAGCGATATAACAACCGTCAATTGGTTGACGTACCTGAAAATCAAAATGGTGTTCAGGGAAAACATAATAATGACATTTCGACCGATGAAGCTATTCAGTTTATTGGCGAAAATAAAGAAAAACCTTTTTTCCTTTATCTTGCCTACGATACGCCACATGAGCCCTATGTGATTAAAGATTTGGGTATTTACAAAAATACCAATTTAAGCCTGACGGCTAAAACATATGCAGCGCTTGTTACGCATATGGACGCGAATGTAGGTCGTGTTTTGAAAGCATTAGATGATAAAGGATTACGGGATAATACTGTGGTTGTTTTCATTTCCGATAACGGTGGAGCCGTCATGGCACCTCGCAAAGAACTGGAATGCAATGCCAATTTGCGTGGACTCAAAGGAAATCTATACGAAGGCGGAATTCGTGTTCCGGTCATTGCCCGTTGGGCGCATCATTTTGCAAAAGACAAAGTGAGTACTGCGCTAACATATTTTCCGGATTTTATGCCTACGTTAGCCGCAATTACCGGAGCAAAGGCATCTCAACATATTGACGGTATTAGTATTCTTCCAACATTGAAAGGAAAGAATCAACATACCGAAAAAAGGTTTCTATATTGGGAATTCCCAAATCAAACCCAAGCCGTTCGCTGGGGTAAATGGAAAGCCATTCGTATAGGTTGGAGTACAAATTTGGAATTATATGATTTAGAAAATGATATTTCGGAGAAAATAGACGTAGCAAAACAAAATCCAATTGTAATTCTGAAAATTGAAAACTATCTCAAAACTGCTCGAACAGAATCTGAGAATTGGCCCACTGCTGGTCAATAAGTATCTATTTGCTTATGTAAATATGAAAATAATGGTCGTTTGAAATGAGGTTGAGAAGTACAGAACTTACACTTTTATTGATTGAAAATGAAATAATTACAACAACTCCAAATGACGATAATTAAACGCCAAAAGAGGACTTTCTGTGACCTATTTTTTAATTTCAAAAAAGGTCACGATTTAGTCCCAGAAGAGTGTCTATTTATGGCTAAATTGTGTCTTAAATTACAACTTAAATACAAGGTAGGAAGATGAAAAAACCCTACAAAACGTTGATTTTGTAGGGTTTGTCTTTTCGGTGTCGCTTTTTTGCTAAACCAATCTGTGGAGCTGCCACCATATGCATCTGTTCCCTTTCCAATATTGCCTTTTCAACTTCCTGCCGAATGTGATTAAGCAAGCCCTCTTCGAGAAAAAGTCCTTTGAACTTCCAAACACCTATTTGGAAATCGGACAAGTATGAACCGGCAATGCCTTGAACATTTTCGAGAACCAATAGATTGCAGCCGTCGAATTCCGAAAACAGCATCCTTACATTCCGAAGAACCTCATTCATACTTGGTTCATGGCTCAAATCCATTGGAACCTGATGAATGCATTTCCATGCACCACTTTCGTCCGAATAAATTTCCACCACTCCCGATGAAAAAAATGGCAGTACGGTTCCATATGTATCGACAAATATTGCTATTTTCATAAGCTATTTTTTTAGTTGTTTGTGGATTTTTGGTATCCGTATAACTTACCTTCAAAAAGAACTTTAGCAGCCTCCCGATGAGCAACCACCTCCCATACCAGGAATATGTATAGATTGACGAAAGCTTACATCTTCACCCCAATGAACCGGACTTACCGTTGCTTTGAATAGTTCTGGTTCAATTTCTTCTAATTTTGAAACTAATTGAAAAGATTCTAGCACTTTGCCAAACCATTTGGGCAAATGAGAGCAGCGGATTTGAAGTTATTTAAAATTGGTTTCTTTCATAAACGGAATAAGAATGTCCATAGAATTAAGTCCACAATTTTCACTAAGTAACGAAACCAAATCAATTTCATATTCAGCTTCTTCTTCACTTCCAGTCAATACCGGACTAATAATTATTTTCTTGGGTTTTATTAATGCTTTTTCTAGCTCATTTTTCACAAAATCGAGCAATTCAGGCAAAAACAGCCCACTGAATTTCCAAATTCCTATCCCTTTTTCCTGCAATAAAGCCGTTGGTAGCCCTTTAATATTTTCAATAATAAGCAAGTTGCAATCTTCAAATTCCGAAGTCAACATACTTATCTTTAATTGAACATCTGCCAAATCCCGTTGATAACTCATATCAAAAGGAATTTGATTGATACATTCCCATTTCGATGCATCGTCGGAATAAATTTCTACTATTCCTGAACTATAGAAAGGAAGTATATGACCGTATTCGTTTATAAAGACTGCTATTTTCATTTGGAGATTGGTTATTTAATTGTCAACTTTCAACTGTCAATTACTTGAAAAACTTACCGGTTGTTTCTGATGGTGTTATTTCAATCACACCCGTAGCTTTCAACATAGAAGGCGGATAGGATTTACCGGCATGTTGCGGTGTAAATTTCTTTACCACTTCGTCCAGTACTTGAATTTTCAGCGCATCATCATTAATGAGTTTTGCAATACCCAATATGATAACACTTTGGTAATCGGTGTTGGTATCACACGGTAGTTCGGGGTCGTGTATTAGTCCGTTCATTTTAAACACTTCAAAACCGATTTTGGGATTGGCCTTGATGTAATCAATTTTCTGACCGGCACATAGTCCGTGAATATAAATTTTACCCTCTATCACCACGTAATGTACGGGGGTGATATACGGAAATCCTTCGGGTGAAACCGTTCCAAGATTACCTACCGATTGACTTAAAAGTAAAGCGATTATTTCCTCTGCAGACAGAGGATGTTCTTTCATTCGTCCTTGCATAATAATTATTTTAATAAAAGTGATGAGATTTCTAACTTGCAACTTGCAACGGTAATTTCTTTGTCAGCTCTCTTACAGCTGCAACTCTGTTCTGGTCGATAAGTTTCTGTACTTCCACACACAGCACCAGTACATTTTCCATATCCTTTTCGTCAGGATTGGGATGGCGGTATTCGTCGATAGAGCAAATACCAAAAATCCAGTCCATGGCTTTGATTCGCTTGTTTAAGTCTTTGGGAACTTCTACCAGCGTTTCTACCGTCCGCATCAGCGTGATATAATTATGATTCCGTGGATCTTCACCATGCAAATCGCAGAGTGCCACCAAATAGCGTTCGAGTGCAACCGCAGCAACATTGAATACAAGACTTGGACGTTGTTTAATGGCCTGAAACTGTAAGGCTCTATGGTAATAGCCTTCAGCATCGGCATAGTTGAGAGCAAAAGACTCTTCGTCAATCATTTTCGATTCAAACTCAATCATAGCTGTTTCCCTCCTAAAGCTTTTCTTCGTTCACCGATACTTTTTATATGAGTACCGGTGAGCAAAGTTTTTTTGAAATAATGTATATTTAAAAAACAACAAGCTGAATATGGATTACCATACATTCAGCACCCACTCTTTGTTATGCTTATATTCCATATCGGTGAAGATGGTGTTTGCCATTTCTTCGGCCAACCAGATTGCTCCTTCGTAGCCTACCACCGGATGACGGAAACCACCGGCACGGTCGTAAACAGGGAATCCAAGTCGTACCATTGGTATGTTGTTATCAATAGCCACATAGCGGCCTTTCGAGTGACCTAAAATAAGGTCTAATTCCAATCCTTCATTTTTGATTTTGTTTTCCAACACCCAGAAATCGGCATTAGTAACAATTTCCATATCGAAGTTCACACCTTCTTTTAATGCGGTAATGCGAGGATCGGTTTTGTAAGTAGTATTGTCATCTCCTAAAAGAAGCAATACAGGTTCCATTTCCAAATCGATACAGTATTCTGCCAAACCAATAACTAAATCCGGATTACCATAAATAGCTACCTTTTTCCCTGCCAGGAACATATGCGACACATCTGCAATGGCATCCAGTGCAATACCACGCTTACGAACCAATGATTCAGGAATAGCTTTCCCTGTCATTTTCTTTACATTAGCAAGGAAAGTATCTGTGTTGCGAATACCTATTGGTGTTGGTCCAATGATTGCCGGTACATCAAACTCATTTTCGAGATACTGAGCCGCTTTTGCGCCTTCGTATTTGTTTAGGGCAATAGTACCGATAGCATTTGCGGTGCTTTGCAAATCTTCGATAGTTGTTTCACCATGCGATACATGGTTTCCATCAGGCATGATTGGAGAATCGAATGTTTCAATTTCAAACAATACCGTTGCTTCGACTTCCATGGCCGCCAACAACGATTTTAGTTCTGTTACATCAGCAGGATTAACCCAGCCGGTTAGCAAATTGATTTTCCCATTCTTTTCAGTTTCTTTCTTTGCAAAGTGCATTAAAAAATCTTTCACAGCAATATCATATCCACTAATCATACTACCCACAAAACTTGGAGTATGAATTGGAATCAGGTGCACTTCTCTATCGGGATATTTAGTTCTCAGAAGTCCTTCTTGTAGTTTAATCACCACTCCATCCACATCATCACCAATAACTTCAGTAGAACAAGTCGTGATAATAGGGATAATTTTTAAGTCAGGATAACGCATCAACAACACGTCTACTCCTTGTTCTACGCGATGTAATGCTCCAAATACCGCAGCATCTTCGTGAAGCGATGTGGATGCCAACTCAAAACTTTCTTTGAAATGTTGTGAGAATATTAATCGCACAAACATTACGCATCCTTGTCCTCCGTGAACAAGACCAATACAATCTTTAACACCTATGCTTACAAATTGAGCTCCTGCGGGTTGACAGGTAAAAATCGGGTTTATAACTCCGACTCTATCTTTTACTTTTAGATTACAACTCATGATTTTACTTTTTTAGTTAGTTAATAGTAGTACACAACAAAACCGGAAGAGGTGTATGAGAGAGAGATAAAATGTTAACTAACAACATTTTCACCTCTAACCGATTTTGCTTATAGAAAACTACATTTTTATTAATACTTCTCTTTTGTAAGTTCTTGATTCAAGGAAGCGTGAACCATGATATGATCCATTCTATCCTTCAATAAATCTAGAATTTGAGCAATATCTTCTTTCGATGTTTCAGCAACCCAGGGGAAATATCTTTTAAATGATCCCTGCAAAGACATTGCTTCACTCCAATAGTACCTGTCGGCAGTAGTATCATCATCTTTGGCATTCTCTCCACGAAGCAATTGCTTCGTTTTGGTTAAAATTAGCTCATTTTGAATTAATCGATCCCATCCGCGTGAATTGTATTGCCATAAACAATGTTTGGATATATACCATTCTAGTTGAGCCATTTTTTCTTCGGCAACATTTTTGTCCATAATCTTTTTTTTAAAAAATTTATTCAACATCGACTACTTTATTCTTTCTCAGTTTTTCAAGAGGAACAGTTCTTAATACTCCCGTCTCTGGATCGGGGAACATATATTGGTTTTCTTCTGCTTTTTGGCGCAGTGCAGGAATTGGGTCATAAGCACCGGTGTATTGTCTCAATTCAGTTGAGTTTTTGATTTCATCACTCAAGTTTACATCTGACAATGATTCTCTTGTAGCAAAACCTTTGTCTGTCGGAATTTCGTCCTTGCTAATATCCAAATGCACTAATTGATGAGCCGGAGAATAAACACAGTTATAAATATCCCTTGCCAAACGCACCCAGCCTTCAAAACCTTTGTATGGACCATTGTGATAACCATGAACATTTAGATAAGGCACTCTGATTTTCTTGGCTACTTCACCCGGGCGCTTACCTGTCATGATAAGATCCGGTTTCAAATCATACATAGCCTCCACGGTTTCCAACTCATTCGGATCATCAATTGCTAAGGTTCCTGGTTCGCAGCGCGAAACACCTTTTTCCATATCTCCCTGGTGACCGAATTTGGTGTAAACAGAAACTACATTAATACCCATTTCTTTATGTAGCATATGCGCCCAGTGCCAAAGTTTAGATCCTCCAGGCCAAAGGCACATTTTCACTCCTTGTAATCTGGCTGCATACCAGTCTAATTCCGGTTTCCAACGAGCGTATTCTGCATCGATAATTTCTTGGGCTTTATCTTCAATCCCGAAGAAGTGAGCTATTTTCATCAACGAATCAGCTGTTGCTTCGAAACCAAAGCCGTCAATATCCATACGTGGAATTCCGTAACGTACACGCAACTCATCGCAAATATATTCTGAAGAACGGGCACATTCCAATACATTTAGCTGAGCTTTGTGCAAGCAGCGTAGGTCGTCAAAACGGCCATTCCCAGTAAATGTGGCCAGAATTTGTATACCCATACGGTGGAAATAATCTTTCATTATTTCCTGGTCACCCTGAATATTGTATTCACCTACATAGTTGATTACATATTTGCTGTAAATTTCCGGTTCAGCGGTACCAACCATTTGATTTAACCAAGCCAAGTTAATTTTATGGTGACCACCCGATTGGCTGGGACCTGCAAATCCGGGAGAGTTACATACAAATACTTTTTTGCCTGGCATTTCTTCCATCACTTCCTCTGCAAGTGCATTGATGTCATCACCTATCAGAGCCGAAGCACAGGTTTGGTAAAGAGACATGTTATTGATTTGAGGAAAGGCTTTAAATGCTTCTACAATATTTTTTTTCAACATTTTTTCAGCACCAAACACTACATTAGCTTCCTTCATGTCTGAAGCAAAAGTGTATTTTAACTGAAAGTTCCCGTCATCGCTGATATAGCGTTTAGTTTGCCATGTGTCGTAAGTACAACCCACAGGGCCATGATTTAAGTGGATCACATCCTTCATCGGAGTTCCAATCACATGTTTCGCACCACAATAAGCGCAACCTCTTTCCGAAATAGATCCGGGAATGGTGTTCAAATACCCCAACGGCAGTGCGTCAGTAAGATCTTCGCCAGCTCCCTTGTCTACTGCATGATGCAGGCGCTCGGGGATACATTCACTGACTTTAAATTGATGATATGGCATGATAATAATTTTTTAGTGATTACTAACTACAAGGCGGCATCGCCACTTTCTTTTGTTCTGACTCTCATTGCATTGTCAGTTGGGCAAACAAAGATTTTACCATCACCTATAAATCCTGTTTTGTTTACTTTCACAAGGGCGTCTACAATGACTGTAACATCCTCATCTTTAGCTACAATCACAAGCATTCGTTTAGGTACGAATTTCATCCCGGTGATATTCCCTTTGACTATTGCATCATTGCTTATTTCAATGCCCGCAAGTACCGGATTTATTCCTCTTTGATTTCCTCTTCCGAGTACAGGCATTGCTGTTACAGAAGATACATTGAGTTCGTCCAATACTTTCTTGGTAGCATTCATTTTGCTTGTGCGTATGAAGGCAATTATTTCTTTCATATCGTTTTAGTTTTAGAGTTCTTTCGATCCGGTTCTAACAGTCAATGCACTATCTACAGGAGAGATGAATATTTTACCATCACCTTCGCTACCTGTATAGGCCTTATATTGAATAACTTTCAGAACTTCATCCACCGATTCGTCTTCTACAACAATGATAATAAGCATTTTTGGCAATTCGTCGTAGTGTGCATTTCCTACAGTTAACCCTTTTTGTTTACCTCTACCGAAAACAGGCATTTTTGTTAATGAATAAAATCCTGCATCAGCTAATCCTTCAGTTACATTGTCCGACATTTCTGGACGAACAATTGCTCTAATCATTTTCATATTGTTATGTTTTTAAAATTTAAAACAAGTTTAATTTTTCAATTAGTCTACGAGACCATATTTTGTAACCATCAATTCTAGTTCTGGCATAGTAAGTGGCTTAGGCACTACGAAATTGGTGTTTTCAATAATCTTTCGTCCTAATTCGCTGTATTCGTGAGCCTGATTAGATTCAGGATCAAATTCGATGACCGTTTTCTTGTTGAATTCTGCTTTTTGAACAACATTATCACGAGGCACGAAATGAATCATTTTAGTGCCGATGGCAGCAGCAAATTCTTCAATAAACTCTCTTTCTTTGTCCACTTTACGACTGTTACAAATAAGACCACCTAAGCGAACACCACTTTGTTTGGCATATTTTACAAGACCTTTGCAAATGTTGTTGGCAGCATATACAGCCATCATTTCGCCCGAAACAACAATGTAAACTTCCTGCGCTTTACCATCGCGAATTGGCATGGCAAAACCACCGCAAACAACGTCACCCAATACATCATAAAACACGTAGTTTAGTTCTTCCGTGTAGGCTCCTTGTGCTTCCATTAAGTCGATAGCAGTGATTACACCACGACCTGCACAACCAACACCTGGTTCAGGACCACCCGATTCGCAACAACGGATACCACCAAATCCTGTAGAAACTACTTTGTCTACAGTTACTAATTCTGCACCATCGTCGCGCAAAGTATCCATAATAGTTTTTTGATTCATACCTCCCAGAATCATACGGGTTGAGTCGGCCTTAGGGTCACATCCATGGATAAAAACTTTTTGACCATGTAAAGCAGCCATCGCTGCAGCAGTGTTTTGTTGGGTGGTTGACTTTCCAATTCCACCTTTTCCGTAAAAAGCAATCTTTTTCATCTTTTCTATGTTTTAAATGAATAACTAATGTATCTGTTTTGGGTCCTATTTTTTAGTAACTTGACAACCCTTATTCATTTATCATGCCATTAACATTATGATAACTTAAAAACAACATTGAAATCATTATGTAATTATTTGAGTGCAAATTGAATAAAAAAGATTATTTTTTATTCGAAACAACAGTATTTAGATATTTATAGGCATGTTCTAATATTATCGTTATACTTAATTGAACATAACGGTACAATTTTCTTGGTCATTTGTTCATCCTTGTACATTTAATATAACTTAAAAATCCACCTCCTTTGGGGGTGGTTATGTTCTTTTTTGGCTTTGCCTGAAATTTTGATACCTTTGTGTATGGGAACTTACAAACAACAAAGTCATGTAGTCTG